>Ga0302300_1002356_pt1 | contig 9851 bp, 8 predicted proteins | sample III_Palsa_E1_1_FD_198756 | JGI IMG/M metagenome (GOLD analysis project Ga0302300, IMG submission 198756) | Peat permafrost microbial communities from Stordalen Mire near Abisko, Sweden - III_Palsa_E1_1 | ecosystem: Environmental > Terrestrial > Soil > Palsa > Peat permafrost | place: Sweden... | reverse complement strand
TGGTGATTACCTTGACATTGTGTTCTTCTCTCCTTTACTCCATCAACTGATCGCTAATACTATCCTTCATGACATTACATTCCTCAACAAACTGCACAAATGGGATATTGAACAGGTGTTTATTAATATACCCAAGGATATGTTGGCTGCATTGGTTGAAACTATTATGAACAACTTAGCCACAGTTGCAATCGATACAATTCATGTCATCGTTGAGTTGGACAGTAGTCGACACCAGTCTGCAGAACAGGTTGTTGAATTTCGAAGGAAACTGTGTCGCTTTATTATCGAAAATCAGGGTCAAAATCAAGGTCAAGGTCAAGACCAAAGTCGGAGTCAAAGGATCATTGCTGAGTCGAATGATTGGTTTTTCCATTGTTTGTTTAGAGATCGAGACAATGAACTAATGGATATGTGGTCATCATACATTCTTGCCTGTCCCAATACTATCTATCGTCTTAACAAGAGGGTAATCAACATTCTCCTTTACTTCAATCATGAATTTCGTATTAATCTTATCGATCGTCTATGTGAGGAAGATAATATCCTGAGTGATCCAGTCAACGACAACCCTCAACACCTTCATGATGTAACTTGTGACACCCTCAAGTATCTTTATGACGTTCGTTCACTTGAACACAAAAGTAAGTTGGAAAACCTTTACCTCAAACATTATGTATCTTTCAGTGTGACTGATATTATCTCCATTGTCCATCACTGGGATACACCCTTTATTAGGGAACTATGTGATGTTCTCATGATCAGCAAAAAGTTCAATGAGCTTTACATTATTGAACGTCGCCTACATTGTCGTGATGAATCGTATGCAGACTTTGTACTATCCCAGATCCGGGAATACGCTCCTACCCTTTACACCCAACACTCATAACATTGATGACGTTGATAACCGATGTAAGAGTATACATATATATGTGGATAAAATAGTCCAATCATCTAATTTGGATTAATGTTGTTTTACTTCGTTGCGAAGTAAAGTATGTTAAAATTATATTTCGATAGTGGATGATTACAAGTAACAAAACACCATTAATGTAATGAGTGTCAATGTATGTAACATCTGTCAACAATGTAAATATAAAGGTTATATAATCTTGTAAGATGATAAGTATTGTAACTACTCAATGTAGTTATATGTAACAATATTGTTTAACGTCTATCACAGTAGGCGATAACTCATTATAGTAGTACATAATGTACTATTAACTATATCATTAGATTTCTGTTGAATGTATATATGTTCATATAACAGTAAATACAATATTACTGTATTAGTTAACATTTAATAATATTGTATCTACTGTTAATACATATAAACAACTATAAACATAGTTTCTTGTTTAAATAAATATTGTGTTAATATATTTACATATTGTCTGTGGATGGTTACTAACACAAGTAAATGTTTATTAATGTAATAATCGAGTAAAAACAAGTAATTTCAAATAGTAACTACATGCCATCTGTGTAGGTAACCACCCACAGGCACTATGTAAATATACGTAAATTACAAATGGTATAATTTATTAAAAGTTAATAGTTCATCTGAATATATACCTTTTAGTCATACTAACTAATTATTTGTTCAAATAAGGATAATTACACAGTGGCTGTGGATAGTTATCTACACAGATTTTGTGTAATTGTTCTGATACCACCACTTAATTGTTATCGTAAATATTTAACTATTACCACATGATAATAGTAGTAAAAACAAGACATTACTACTATGATGTGTGTATTGAAGTATTACTAATCAATGACTTACTTGTTTGTTCCAAATATTTTTAATCTTACTTTGCTACAAAGTAAATAATGTTATGGGTAAATTAAATGGTGTTAATAATACACAACCTACAATATTGTAATGTATTATAAAATTATAGATAATATGTTTCCAGTCTACATTACTTAAGAATATATAATTAGGTACTATAATGTGGTTACACGTTAACCAACAATAGTATTACTATTAAATAGTTGTAATGATAAGTTAGTAATAATAAATATACTATTTTTATTACAATGACAGTGGTATCAATTATATTAAGGGTATATTATACTACAGTATATTCAACAATGTTATTGTGTTTCTCATCCCAAATGTAACAATATATGTTAAATAAGTAAACCAGATAATGCTTTGTTGTAAATATTTGTTGGTATTTAAGGTTGCAAATGTGGTAAATATAAAAATACAAGTACGTATGTATATGAGGGTAAATGTGAATTGTGATATTAATAACGGGTGAACTGTGTATTAAACAATGCAAGATCCGTACGTTGGTTTCAAACACGATGTTGAAGATAACTTGAAGATGGTTAAGTTGTTACACCATGATTGGAAATCACTGTTGAAGGAAAGAAACACCACTACCGATAGTGACTTCCTATCAACCAATCGTGAACTTAATACACGCATTAACACCTTATGCGAAGATCTAGCGGACTTGCAGGATGCTGTTACTATGATGACTAAAAACCCTTCAATGTGGTCTTTAAGCCAAAAGGAGGTAAAGATTAGACAAGAATTTGTTAAGCTTGTACAGAAGACAATCAAAGATACCAGTAATGATCTAGTATGTCAAGCTACTAAGATTAAGCTTGAAAAAGACAGAAGACAGGTGCTAATTTCACCATTCTCTATTGACCTTTATCCTGATAACTTGTCTTCTTCACCTTCACCTTCACCGTCATCTTATCTATCTCCTGATCGTCTGTCATCAACTCGCGGCCATGCATCTTCTACACCTTCTATGTCTTATAGTACAACTAACAACAGTAAACAAACACAGTCAAAAACAGGTAAGGATAACAATACTCAGGTTTCGTTTGAAGAGCAGGATAAACAATTGAGCATACTGTCTGATACGCTGGCTCGTATCAAGACAATCTCAATTACCCTCTCAACCACTTTGGATGAAGATAAGGGTCTATTGGATGATATCGATCACAGTGTTGACAATACGTCCAATAAACTGCAACGTTCTGACACACGTTTGAAACGTCTATTTAGGAAGTTGTAGTATACCAAACACATATAAACATATATACAAAAATTTTTGTTTACAACTAGAGGTTGTAAATAACATGATTAATAATCAACATCCCATAACATATTGTTTATCCTTCTCATATTCTTCAATATTTTAATTATGGTTGACAACTAACACTTTCCAACAATACTACATTACAACATAATGTCTGTCTGTCTGTTTGTTTGATTTACAACCTCCTATCTATAACTTCCTAATTATAATTACAAGTAGTATCTCCTTATAACAAGATACCTAATTATATTAATAACCTTATTTACAATATTTTGTTGTAAATTAAAATAAGAGTATATACATATAGTATAACTATATTATCCTTATCCTTCACATGAATTTACCTTTCTAAGTACATGTATTATGGCGAGAACTAACACTTTGTCATAACTGTGAGTTGCTAGGATGTTAACAATTTTAATTATACTATCCACCATGTTTATATTTTAAATACCCAGTGTTTAAATTTTTAATGTATACGATGACAGTTGTACAATTTATATCTACTGTTTAACCATCTATGTTGGTCATATTGTTTGTTATCTTGTCTATTATTGTTTGAATGTGTTCGTTGATAATATACTTCCTATCTTCATCCACTACTATCCACATTTTCACCTATAGGTTAATATTTATTTGTCGTGACACTAAACAACTTAAATAATTTAAACATATAACATTGTTGTTGGAAAATATACTCCTTTCTCATGAATTCATTTGTTAATATTTGGATATTAACCAACATACTTAATATTAATCAACATACTTAATATTAACCAACCCAACTACCACTAAAAACATAACATTAGTTAATGTGGACATTATTAATTTGTGTTGTTAATAATATAACATGTATTACATATTGTATAAAAATGTGTGAGTGTTTTATAATCTTACCGAGTAAGTTTATTTATTAAGTTAATGTGTACAAAATGATGAGAGATTAATATAATCCAGGCAAATTGCTGTAGGATTAAATCTTGGTAAGGATGAAACTAGCTGTTAAGTCCAAATGGTCAGAGGGATGTGTTTGTGATGGTAAGGCAAGAGGACCAATATCATCCTTAGTTGGTAGAGGGTAAGTGTCAGCACATGATAAGTCACAATAGAAGATGTAATCTATAGTTCGACAGAACTCACCATCCTTGCGAATCTTGTAGGTTGTGGGCTTTGGATCTACATAAGCAGATGTGAAGCCATGTTTGGTGATAATCGGATACACATCACCTGTAGGTTCAGTGTTAAGATCACCAGCCAAAACAACGGGATAGTTACGATTGTTAAATCCATCTATCATGGTTAACAGTTCCTTGATTTGTTTCACCCTCAGAGATTCGAATGCTGGTTTGGCCTTAAGATGTGTAGTTGCAATTACTACATGACAGTCACCAGTGTTATCATCACTACCATCACCAATACCATTATTAGTGTTGTAAATTAGATCTGCAATAATGGCTGCCTGGTTTGTGGTGTTGTCATCGTAGTTATCTTTTAAAGACGCAGTTTGAGTTCTACAACAAGTAAAGGTAGATGTTAACCAAAATAGGGCTACACCATCTGGTGTCTTAATCTTCTTTTGAAACACACCTTCATAACCAAGCTTTGACAGCTCAGGTTTGAAATAGTCATCATAATGATCAACCTCTTGCAAACAGATAATGTCTGGCTTACAACCCTTATTGACAAGCGTATCCAACAGATAACGTTTACGATGTTCAAATACCAAATACTCATCAGGTACACTTGGAAAGTTACAAGACACATTATCAGCTAGAGTATTGAACTGTTTAATAGTAAACATTTTACTATTTAATCTCCTCTATTCCATCAATATTATATTATCATTTTATGATATCACCATGAACAGGTATATTTCTAATTACTTATATTTATCCATCTTCATGCATCAAATGATGACTTATGTCTCTTGTTAGACATATCATCTTGATCATCAATATCTGGACGTTTCATTCTGGTTGGTCTTGTATTAGACACAGGTTCTTGTTGTGTCTGTGACTGAGAACCAACAGATACAATGTTGGGGTTAAGCCTAACCTCCATTTTATTGTTACATTCAATGTAACCATAACTAATTAATGTTTCAACATTACCAATTAATATCCAACATTCAATGTTGAAGTTAAACTCACTCATGAGTATTTCACTATAGACAGACATTGACATAGATTGTTTATCGGCAAGGTTACGTAGATATGGACCAACAAATTGTGCGTTAGCGATAGGACTGTCATTGTTGACTAGACCAAATGGTGCAATGAACATACCCTATGTCACACCTTGATTGATGCCACTTACAATGTCATTCAGACTGGCTCCCGGATGACCAGTAATAATGTCATCAAGTATTTCTTGAACTGTCATTTTGAAGCCATCACTACCATGATCCAGAACCTCATTGATCAACTCAACATAGTCATACGATTGAACTCTGTTTTTCACTCTGAAAGACATTACTATGATTTTACATTCGAATATTATTCTATTATTCAATTTTATCATTAGGTTAAACCATGGTTATACCCATTTCTATTTGACTACATATAAACAGATTGTGATTGTTAGTTGAATCAATATGCACCATTCTAATCTACGATTTTTGTATCTCGAAGATACAAAGTATATGAAAGGGAAGAGAAGGAAGAGGAGAAAGAGAAGGAGGAGAAGGGAATGGATGTTCAAAACACAATTTACTTAATTAAGTATTGTAGTTAATACAAGTGTGGATCAACATATGATTCACCTTGTCCTGACCCAGACTGGATGTAGGGTGATGAAGGTGAAGTTCGCCTTAGACTGGTAGTTGTGGATGGGTTGAGAGATGTCTGATTGGGTTTTCTTTTTGGATTTTCACTAGAGTCTGCCCAATTAGCTGATGCTTGTTTAAAAGTCTGAACGTAACTAAGATCTGGTTGTGTTTCATTGACTCTAGCCATTTCCTCTGGCAGGAATTTGTTGTGAGGGCTTGGTTCTCTAACCTTAAGAGTCGATGATGATGATGATGATGCTGATGTTAATTGTTGTCTAGGAACAACAGGTTCTCGAGGTAGTCTAGATCGTTGCAGTTCACTCTCATTTTGTCTCTTTGGATTTTCCTTAGAAGTCTTCCAGTTGGCAGCTGATACCTTGAATGCTTCCTTATGATCAAGTTTGGGTTGTGTCTCCTTAACTCTGGCAATCTCATCCTTCATAAATCTGTTATAGGGACTTGGTTCCCTACTAGGACGTTTACTAGTACTGGAAACAACAGGGTTAGGATTGGAAAAGGAGGAGGGCTGAGGTGAAGGAAGATGAGGTGAAGGAACGGTAACAGAAATTTTGCTCGAATCTGTTGGATAATTACGGCTCGAGACACTAGAGTCAACATCATCATAGGATGATCTTGTTTTTTCAACTGTGAGACTTTGTCTCATATTACTCCAATTATTGGTGGAAGTGGCCTTTTTACCTTCACCTTCACCTTTACCATTGTAATCCATATCTTCTTCATTGTAGATGAGATTGGGTACAGGCCTAATTGATAACTTGTCGTTAGCCTGGATGTAACCAAGCTCAACCATGAGACGAATATTATGAAGGATCTTCTCGGCACCAGACTGACCAGTAATCAAGTAGGGATGCTCATCCATGATATTATCAACAACAACATCAATTGGTTCATAGCTGAAATCCATAACATCAATGATAGATGTCACAGTGAACGAATGGGCAATTGGTCCACGGGAATCAAAAAGACGAACAAAATCACCATCCTCAATACCCTGACGAATGGCAGATTCAACGAGCTCAGGATCAATGGCACCGTGTGTGTTCTGGATCCAACGAATAATATCCGTATCTGATGATCCAAAACCATTACTCAGTTCTCTTACGGCCTTAATAACCATATTGACATAATCATCAGTAGTCAACTCATTAATTCTTGTAGTCCTCACTCCTCTTTCTGGATCACGATGATAGTCATCCTCTTCCTCCTCTTCCTCCTCCCTATTAAAGTTATTGCTCCTGGTGGTACTAGTCATCCTAGACGTTAGTGACATAACTGTTTTGATTTTTGGATTGTGGCAAAAAAATATCAATTTAATATATGACGCTCTCCAACCCCCAGATATTCTAACACCACTGGTCTAAATTAAAATAACACTTACCACACCATATTCTTTCCATCAACATATATTTAAATTTACTAGTACTAACACATAATGGATAAAATAAACATATTTTTATTTGATTTAATGACAGAGTGCTTACACACCTTTATAAATTACATATTATATATTTATATATTTATATATTTATATCTCAAAGTCTTTACATACCATACATAACAAATACAATTATTTAGTAATCTCTTATACATAAGTGAAATATTTATATTCTACCATTTTTATATCTTTTGATATGTACATATACATATACTATTACAAATTACAAATTACAAATTACAATAATATATTTATATTCCAATGTCTTTTATACCTCTAAGATATAAAAATATGTATAATTGATAATTTTATGTGTTTAATATTATTTACATAATAAGTAATACTTACGTACACACATATATATATATATATATATATATATATATCTTCAACATAAAATATGTTTACTTATTATCTCTAACATGAACATATATACATCCAATATATGTACGATGAGTACAATATAGTGTTGGTTATTATATTTACAAACACAGTCATGAATAGTAATTAGTTATGTATCTTAGAGATACATATAATATATATATATATATATTGGTATGTGTATATGTACACAAATGAGTGTATATATGTATACCAATACGTAGATGGTAATTATTTGTGTGCCTCAGAGGCACACATATATGTAATAAATTGCTTATCATTCTCTTTTTGGATTTTCAAGTGCACGTTTCCAGTTGGCAGCTGCCTCCTTAAAGGCATCTTTATGATCAAGACCAGGATTTGCTCGTTTAATGCGGGCAATTTCATTTGCCATGTAATTATTATAAGGACTTGGTTTTCTAGACTTAGTATGAACAGACCTTACTATAGCGGTGGTTGTTCCCTTCCTCCGACTTATCGACTGCTGTGTTTGAACAACTGCTGGCTCCTCGGAATTTACTCTCCTTCTTCTAATTAACGTTGACTGTTGACTTTGGTCTTGTTCTTGTAAACGACGATCATGGCTTTGATCCAATCCCATTCTATCGTTATAGAGATAACGACCAATTCTAATCTGTAATCTATCGTTTGCCTCTATATATAAAAGCCCAACCATAATTCTAAGTTGAGTAATTAAATTCTCAGCAGTGTAAGTATCTTCAGGGGGATATACATCTGGATATTCATTAATAATGTCTCGAACTAAAAAGTCAACGTCTATATAATCATTGGGTACACTACTAAGAATAGGTGTGACAGCATCAGTAATAGCTAGTGGTCCGTCGTGACCCATGGGATACACAAAGACACCGTCAATTACACCTTGGTCAATAGCATCATAAATGTTTTGGGATACATCTCGTGATTCTTCAGCCATGATTCTTCTCACAACATTCTTCTCACTTGATCCTAATCCCTGATTTAGACTTTCCAATGCTGCTGCAACTTCTCTTTCGTAACCAACATTTGACATACTATTAGTACTTTCCATTTATAAATTAGCAACTTTTATATTAAAAAAATATACATTTGGATATAATTAGTTTTTTCGTCAACTTCACAATAATTATTGTCGTTCATCTTTTTTCTTCCTTCTTTCCTTCCTTCTTTCCTTCCTTCCTTCCTTAATCTGCTAATTCTATTATTTATCTTTTTATTTTTGTAACAACTATTATTTTGAGTATTGTTTTCATAGTAATTATACATGATTATTTATAATCACCCTCTCATCCCACATAATCTACATAACTATTCCGTAACATATATGATGTATGTATGATTATTATATTAGTTACTATTTTTTTACACTAATAATTACGTGATATTCGTGTAATTAACTAACCACGAATATCATGTAATAGTACCTACTATTGTATAATATTAAATAAAATGTTATCGTAATTGTATTATAATAATACTTAATTATATCAATACAAATTACATAATATTTTATTTGTTTAACAATACAATAAATATGTAATTAATACTTATACCAATTACATAATTGTTAATACATAACAAATTTTAATTTACAATTAGATTGGACCTTTGCGGATAGAAAGTTTGGATAAAAGAATAATGAAGGAGTAGAGGATGGGAGGAAAAGGGGGGGGAGGATAAGAAAAAATACGTGATTTCAACTGACCACAATGACCATTGATAATACATATTAATAAAAAGTATATACATACTTGGTAAGTAATTATGTGTTGAAAAATATTTAATCTATGTTCCATGTATCAATAATAACTATTATACTATTTATATATTTATTTGGCAATTGGGTGGAAAAAGGATAGTCCGATATTAAAGACCCAGTGACTCAAATCAATGAATATTGTAATAGTTATTAACTATAGTAAAATTATAATATATTAACTCTATTAATGTATGTGTGTGTTCATACCAGTATAAAGAAGAGAGGTAAGGTAAACAAAGACAGTAATTAATTATTCTCTACACAAACAGTATACTAGTATAAATAAAATTACTAGTATAAATAAAGTTATTGAAATAATTATATCATGACCATGATAATAGTGATAGTGATAGTGATAGTGATAGTGATAGTGATAGTGATAGTGATAGTGATAGTGATAAATAAGGAGAGGAATGAATA
>Ga0302300_1002354_pt1 | contig 9852 bp, 9 predicted proteins | sample III_Palsa_E1_1_FD_198756 | JGI IMG/M metagenome (GOLD analysis project Ga0302300, IMG submission 198756) | Peat permafrost microbial communities from Stordalen Mire near Abisko, Sweden - III_Palsa_E1_1 | ecosystem: Environmental > Terrestrial > Soil > Palsa > Peat permafrost | place: Sweden... | reverse complement strand
CCAATTGCGGCAACCCTACACTTGCTTTAACTCGTATTTTTATAACATTAGTTAACCGGTCAACATCCGGGATCTTTGGATCAATAATATATTTTTTAACACCTGATCTCACATAATGAATCAATCCAGCAGCCGGGTAAACCGCCAGTGATGTTCCTGAGAGTATAAACAATTCAGCATTGGCACACATAGCTGCGGCTTTTTCTATCATAGGCACATCCTCGCCAAACCAAACCACATGTGCACTTAAGGGTGATCCTAATTCGCAAACTTCATCCATTCTCAGTTCCCAGCCATCAATCGGATAGGTCAATTCAGGGTTTATACTTGATTGCGACCGTGTAATAATACCATGCAAATGAAGCACACTCGTTGATCCGGCCCGCTCATGCAGATCATCAATGTTTTGGGTGATGATGGTAACGTTATGTTTTTCTTCTAGCTGAGCCAGTGCATAATGCGCCGCATTGGGTTGCGCTTTTAACACATCCCTGCGGCGCATATTATAAAAATCCTGTACTAACTGCGGGTTGCGCTGCCAGGCTTGCGGGGTAGCTACGTCTTCAATATTGTAACCTTCCCACAAGCCATCGCTGTCTCTAAATGTTTTTAAGCCACTCTCGGCACTTATTCCAGCGCCGGTTAATACAACTATATTTTTCATTCAAAATAAAGTTGTAGTTTATTTTGGGATACTATCCGTAGCAATTACGCTCCAGTCATCGTTTCCATGCCCTTTTTCAATCCATTTGTCCATTACTTCAGCAATTTCGGGTATAACGTTTAATTTGACATCTGCGGCATTTGCAGCATCCATCATTAAGCCAGCATCTTTGCGTGCCATGCTTAATTCCCAGGATGCTTTTTTGAAATCACCTTCGGCCATTTTTTTAAGTCTTGCTGGCATCATAGCTGCAGGGTTCCAGGAGTCAAATAGTGCAGAAACATCTGCCGAAGATATCCCTGAAGCTTTGGCAAGCGCCAGTGTATCGGATATGCCGCCTGTCAGCGTTATTAAAAATAGGTTTCCAATCAATTTCATGCTGGCTGCTTTACCTTCTTCAGCACCGAAATTGATAACCTTGCCAGTCATCTTAGCTAATTGAGGTTCAATCTTTTTAATAACTTCCTGATTGCCGGAAACCAGCATATAACCTGTACTTTCCAATGCATTTGGCGGACCCATAAATACCGGTGCATGCAGATAAGTATAACCTTTTTCTTTCCATTGAGCAGTTCTATCGATAGCACCTGCCGATGAAGTTGTTGTGTGATCGATAATAATAACACCGGTTTTTAAACCCGGAGACGCAGCCGCCAGAACCTCATTAACGGTATCATCATCTTTCAAAGTGATGTGAATAACATCCGCGCCTTTTACCGCATCAGCTACATTATCAAATGCTTTAGCACCAAATTCTTCAAGCGCCTTAGCTTTAGATGCTGTCCTGTTCCAAACATGAACTTCATCGCCCTTTTTTATCATGGCCTTTACAAAGTTTGCGCCCAACAGGCCTGTTCCCAAATATGCTTTCATAGGTTTTATTTTATAATTTAAATACAGTTGGTTGATAGTTTGTTTGAATAGCTGTAAAATAAAAAGCCGCCTTACTATGCAGCAGGCGGCTTTAATCTCTAATTCTATTTTTTAAATAGCTAATTGTTTTTGACTGCGTAATACGGTGTATTTACTTTTAGCAAGCTCAAAACCACCAAATAATATCGCTCCAAAAATAACATCGCCCAGTAACATATTCCTTTCAAACGGTATGGCCTCTATTAAGGATTGGCCGTAGCCTGTTAATGTATCGGGATAAAGTGTTACCCAAGGCAAATCCATTACCAGCCAGTGAACTAAAACAGGCACAAGTATAATGAGTAAACCAATAGCTACATTTATTTTTTTAATTAGTGAACCAATAAATACTACAATGGCAAAGCACAAGCAATTCCAAAAAGTGTAACTGCTCCATAAACTCCAGTGCCCTGTATAGGAATGATTAATAACGATATCACTTAAAAAGAAGGTGATCAATATCATGGCGTAAGCTTTCCATTTTTCATCAAAATACACTCCGCTAAAAATCGCGATAGCGCCAATCGGGGTAAAGTTACTCCAGCCTTGATATTTAAAAGTTAACAAGCGCATTATTGTTATAAAAATAACAATGAGTATAAGAATGATATTACGAATGTTTATTTTTTGCTTTGACATACCTTAATTATACAGTAAAAATAATAATATCCTGACAATAAAACGGCTATTTATTTACAAAAGCAATTTTACCCGGGTTAATACCTACTGTTAACTTATATTCGAGTTTACCACTGCTGTTAAAAGCATCCAGTGTACCATCAGAAGAATAATCTTTAGCATCAGCAACAAATATTTCGCCCGAAGTTGGATCTGCCTGTATAGCATAAGGTGATGTTATAACCGTACCATCTGTTATAAAATTTGTTTGTATAATTTTATTGCTTATTGAACTATAAACCGCGATTTTATTATCGGCAGTAGGGAAATATATCTGGTTACCCAAATTAGTCATAGGAACATTAAAACCTATACTAACAGCTGGTTTCGATTTTACGGTATCAGCATTAGAATCAATAATGGTTAGTCCCCCTGCTATTGTACCATAATTACCTAGTGATAATACATATACATTACCACTAGCGTCTGTTGTAACTGAAACAGGGTTTGAAATTACCGGGATACTGTTCTCTACAGCGAATGAGCTTAAGCTGATAACAGATACGGTACTATCCGGAACTGAACTTAACCCACCAGAGTTAGCTACATATAATTTATTATTGGCTATAACCATTTGTTCCGGATCGCGGCCAACGTAAATAAATTTAGTAATTGTTAGTGATGCGGTATCTATTACCTGTACGTCGCCATCGTATGATGTTACAAATGCATTACTGCCGTTAAATACAATACTTCTGCATTGGTTTATTGCTACCTGGCCAATAAGTACACCTGTTTTTGCATTGGCTACATCAACAACGTTTGAGTTATTAACCACAATGTACATTCTTGAACCATATATTTCTATATCATTACCGGTATCTCCTAATTGTTTGCCAGGATTTGCCAGTGCATAAAAATCAGGTATTAACTGCTTGGTGGCATAATTATAATAGGTTAATGTACTGTTGTCATCACCAAAACCACCCTGGTTTAAAACGTATAAACCAGCCCTTTGAGGCACAGGCGATCCTGAATTTTGCGCGATCTTGTCTTTATGGCAAGAAGCCAATACAACTGTAAAAGCCAGCGCTATAAATAAATAATTAAGTTTGATTTGTTTCATATGGATATATTTAAATGGTTATTTGTAATGAAATTCTGAATGATCTTCCCGGCATCGGATAATCGTGAACAACGTAATAGCTTTGGTTAAATAGGTTATTTACTTCAAACGAAGCTATAACCGGCTTATTATCTGCTATAAAATGATAATTGGCGGATGCATCGCTAACAGAATAACCAGGGATATAGTCATAAGGTAAGTTATCATTAGTATAATACCTTGATGAGGATATAATCTGGTTATAGTATAAGCCAAAATATTTATAATCGATACCCGTATTTAGGGCTACAGTGTTTTTTGGGGTATATGGTATTTGGTTTAAATAAATTGATGATGTAGGATCGGTAACATTTTGTGCTTTTTGATAAGAATAGTTTGCCGATAATAACCACTTTGTATTTTCGGATAGTTTGGCTTGTGTTTTCAAGCTTACATCTAAACCTTCGATATCAACCTTGCCAAAATTTACTGTGGATTGCGGAAATAAGTTACTTGGCAAATACACAATCTTGTTAGTAACATCATTATAATAAGCATCTGCTGTTACAGTAACATAGTAAAAAAAACCGGTAAGGGTTTTGGAGTAGGTTGCTCCCAGGTCATATTGATCGGTATACTCAGGCTTTAAATCAGGGATACCAACCTCCTGGTAGTAAAGGTCATCAAACGTTGGATCACGGAATATATTTTTATAAAATGCCCGTAATTGAAAATCAGAATTTGCAAAAGGTGTTAATGTTGCCATTAATGTTGGCGAGTAGATGTTTCTAGGTTGGGCCGCATTGCCGGTTTTCACAGTTTCGGTAATATTAGAATTTAATATATTACCTTCAATACGCAGTTTGCCCAGCACGAGGTTACTTGCAAATACGTTCAACAATGTGAGCCTGGTTGGATCTGGAAATATTGGATCAGGATAATTAAAAAGTACGCTCAGGTTATTTAATGTGGCATCAAAGGCATAGGATATTTCCCAGTTTTTTAAAATATGATATGCCAGGGCAACCGATTGATATAACTCCTGCTGTGTATATCTAAGGTCGAGCTCCCCCTGTATATTATCAAACTGCGGATCCAGATAACGCAAATATGATTGTGATACTTTGGTATTTACCAGTAATTGTAATCCGCTGATCCAAATTTTTTTATAACTGGCCTGTACAAAAATATCCTTGTTCCAAAGGCGCTCGTTTGAGGGAGTAGCATTGTAGATTACCGCACCCGGCAAACCACGATCTGAATTATAATAATTAATGTGCAGACTAAATTTATCACTATCGTTTTTTGCCCAGTATAATGCACCATCAATTTGCTGCGCACTAACATCCGAGTTTTTTCTTACCATTGTAGAATCAGGGTAATTTGCAGCTCCCTTAAATTTGTATTGCCCATTGGCATTCTCAGTATAACCATTTACAATAAACGACCAATTATTGTTGATACGCTGCTGCCATTGCAAGTAAGGGTTTATCAGGCCAAATGATCCCGACTTAATTCCGGCTGTAATTGAATAAGGTTTTAGCGCAGTTAATGCAGGCTTAACAGTTGTAATTGCAATTACACTTGCCGAAGCGAATGATGTTGCCGGCATACAAATATCAGGTGGTTGTGCATTATATAAAACTATCTTTTGAATGCTATTCAAATTAAACTTGCTTAGGTCTATTTGCCCGGTTTCGGCATCGTCAATAGCGATACCATCGTATAAAATAGCTGTATGATCGGCACCTAAGCCTCTAACCGAAACTGTTTTCAATCCGCCTATCCCGCCGTAGTCCTTTACTATAACGCCTGGAAAATCCTGGATAGCATCAGCCACATTAAAAGCGTTATACCGGATAAAATCGTTTGATGAAATTGATTGAGTTGGTACTATCGATTGCAAATTGGGTGTAACGGCAGATAATACCTTTACTTCGTTTAACTTTTTTGTAGTATCAGTTTGAGCAAAAGATTTGCATGGCACTACAACAGCAATTAAAAACAGCACAAAGCAGCCGGACTTTCTCCGTAAATATAAATAGTAATATCCTGCTCTCTTTTGCATGTGCCTGAGTTTACAGCATAGCGGGCATATTGAAATGGAAACACCTGTTGATGAGTATCTACATTCATGCTTCAATCCCCGAAAGCTGTGAATAATTATAATGCTTTGGCAGGTCTTCTGACTTACTCCCCTTTTGTCCGGTCTTCCCTCGCCGATAATGTCGGAAAAGTGACTATTTGGAATGGACTATGGTTACGGAGCTTACAGCTGCGGGACAGTTATGGAGTTACACCATATTCCCTTTTAATCCCTCGCAATTAACTTGTAAGGAAACCTAAAGCGGTGCAAATATAGTAATTAGAGAGCAGAGGTTGGAGATTAGTTTATATTCTCACGAAACAAAAAAGGCCTGCATAAATGCAAGCCTTTTAATATTGTATAAAGCTATAATTACTTTACAGCGTCAACAACTGCTTTAAAAGCATCAGGGTTGTTCATCGCTAAATCAGCTAATACCTTACGGTTTAAACCAATTTCGCTTTTGGTTAACTTACCCATTAATTGTGAGTAAGAGATACCATGCTGACGAGCACCTGCGTTGATACGTTGGATCCATAAAGCCCTGAATTCTCTTTTCTTGGTTTTACGGTCACGGTAAGCGTATTGTAAGCCTTTTTCTACTGTGTTTTTAGCAACGGTGTAAACCTTGCTTCTTGAACCCCAATAACCTTTGGCGAGGTTCATGATTTTTTTCCGGCGTCTTCTCGACGCGACTGCGTTAACTGAACGTGGCATGTTGTGTTGTTTTTGGTAGTGAGTGCCTCTCGGTCTTTAAAACTCTAATACCTGGTTTAAAAAATTTGTTAATTACTTTCCGATACAAAGCATACGTTTAACGTTACCCATATCAGCATTAGAAACTAAGCTGGTGTGAGTTAAGTTACGCTTGCGTTTAGTCGACATTTTGGTTAAAATGTGGCTTTTGTATGCGTTTTTTCTTGCAATTTTACCGGTTCCAGTAAGCTTAAAGCGCTTTTTAGCACTGGAATTGGTTTTCATTTTTGGCATATCCGTATTTATTTGTTTTAGTATCTACGTTTTCGCAACGTATTATCTTTATTTATGTGCATATCCGCACATTAAACTTCTATTTTTTAGCAGCCTTAGGGGCAACGGTTAAAAACATCCGTTTTCCTTCAAGCTTAGGTAATTGCTCTACCTTGCCTACTTCTTCTAAAGCTTGTGCAAAACGCAGCAATAATATCTCGCCTTGTTCCTTGTAAACAATTGCACGGCCTTTAAAGTGTACGTAAGCCCTTACTTTTTCGCCAGATTCCAAAAACTTATGCGCATGCTTTAATTTAAATTCAAAGTCATGATCATCTGTGTTCGGCCCAAACCTTATTTCCTTAATAACGGTTTGCTTGGCATTGCTTTTAATTTCTTTTAGCTTTTTCTTTTGTTCGTAAACAAACTTGTTATAGTCTGTTACTTTACAAACAGGAGGAACAGCATTAGGGGAAATTTCAACAAGGTCTAGTTCCTGTTCCTGGGCAATGGCTAAAGCATCACGCAAAGAAAATACACCTTGCTCCACATTATCGCCAACAAGACGAACTTCGGGAGCCTTTATAAATTGATTAATGTTGTGTTCAGCTTCTTTTTTCTTAAAAGGAAGCCTTGGTCCTCTATTGAAAGGTTTGTTTAATGCCAAGTTATACTGTTATTTCTTTAATTATTTGTTGTTTAAAATCTTCAATGCTCATACTTCCCAAATCGCCCTGACCATGTTTACGAACTGAAACCATCCCTTCGGCAGCTTCTTTTTCGCCCACAATCAGCATATATGGAATTTTTTTAACTTCAGCGTCACGTATCTTTCGACCGATTTTTTCATCCCTGAAATCAATAAGCCCGCAAATATCCGAATCTTTTAACGATTCTGAAAGTTTTTTTGCATAATCTTCATATTTTTCGGAGATCGGCAATATTACAAACTGCTCAGGCGATAACCACAGCGGGAAATTACCGGCACAATGCTCTATCAAAACAGCCACAAAACGCTCCAATGAACCAAACGGAGCACGGTGGATCATTACCGGGCGATGCTTTTGATTATCGCTGCCAGTATACTCCAATTCGAAACGCTCAGGCAGGTTATAATCAACCTGGATAGTACCTAATTGCCATTTACGGCCCAAGGCATCCTTTACCATAAAATCAAGCTTAGGGCCATAAAATGCTGCTTCGCCTAACTCAACTACAGTATTTAAGCCTTTTTCGGCAGCGGCTTCAATAATCGCTGATTCTGCAAGTGCCCAATTTTCATCTGTACCGATATATTTAGCCTTATTTTCCGGGTCGCGAAGTGATATTTGCGCGGTATAATCATTAAAGCCTAAAGCTTTAAATACATACAGCACCAAATCAATCACTTTTTTAAACTCTTCTTTTACTTGGTCTGGGCGGCAAAATAAATGCGCATCGTCCTGAGTAAATCCACGAACCCGGGTTAAACCATGCAGCTCGCCGCTTTGCTCATAACGATACACAGTACCAAATTCAGCTAAACGAACAGGCAAGTCTTTATATGAACGCGGCTTGGTTTTATAGATTTCGCAATGGTGCGGGCAATTCATTGGTTTTAAGAAGAACTCCTCACCTTCCTGCGGTGTTTTTATTGGCTGGAATGAATCAGCACCATATTTTTCGTAGTGCCCCGAAGTTACATACAGGTTTTTGTGACCGATATGCGGAGTAATTACCTGTTCGTAGCCTGCTTTAACCTGTGCTTTTTCAAGGAAGTTTGATAAACGCTGGCGCAAAGCGGTTCCTTTCGGCAACCACAATGGCAAGCCCATACCCACTTTTTCAGAGAAAGCGAATAACTCCAATTCCTTACCTAATTTACGGTGATCGCGTTTTTTAGCTTCCTCTATCATGTGCAGATAGTCGGTAAGCTCACTTGCCTTAGGGAAAGTTACACCATAGATACGGGTTAACTGTTTGCGGCTTTCGTCACCACGCCAGTAAGCACCGGCAACACTCATCAGCTTTACAGCTTTAATGAAACCTGTATTCGGGATATGTGGCCCACGGCATAAATCGGTAAACTCGCCTTGCGAATAAAAAGTAATTGAGCCATCGGGTAGATCTTTAATCAGATCCAACTTGTACTCATCGCCTTTATCAGTAAAATATTCAATCGCATCGGCTTTAGCAACCGGCTTGCGGATAAATTCTTCTTTAGCTTTTGCCAGTTCGATGATCTTATCTTCGATCTTTTTGAATTCATCTGAAGAAAATTCACGATCGCCAAAATCAACATCGTAATAAAAACCGGTTTCAATTGCCGGACCGATACCAAATTTTGTACCCGGATAAAGTGCCTCTAAAGCCTCGGCCATAATGTGTGCCGATGAATGCCAAAAAGTTGATTTACCAGCAGTATCGTTCCAGGTTAAAAGTTTAACGTGAGAGTCATGCTCAATTGGGCGACTTGCATCCCAAACCTCGCCGTTAACCTCGGCTGCTAATACGTTTCGTGCTAAACCTTCTGATATAGAAGTTGCAATTTGTGCGGAAGTGATGCCCTTATCGTATTCACGAACGGAGCCATCAGGAAGTGTAATGTTAATCATCTACAACTATGATTTATGTTTTATGAGAAAGTGTTTATTAAATCACCTACAAAGTGATCTGTTATTTATGATGCGAATTTACGAAAATTTAAGCGAATAACTGAACCAATTATTTGATTTTAGCCTCGTAACGGTCTTTTACATGTTGATTGATGTAAGTGGTAAGCCCTACTCCTGCTTCAGCAAGTTTTTTCATTTGTTTGATGGCTTTTTCGCCCGCGCTTTTATTAGTGTATAAATAAACGGTACCATCTTTAAACTGAACAGCGATATGGCCGCTTCCATTTTCATAAGCAATTACGCCTGTATTGTGATTCAAGCTTCGATATGAATGCATATTATTATATAAAATGAACCATTAGCGTAATTTAATGTTTAACCATGAGTATAATTAATCTTAAATTTATTTTAACAGACAAAAAAGCGCACCTATGAATAAAAACATTTACTTATTACTTTTTTGCGCATTATTATTTGGCAGCTGCAAAAAAGACACTTCTAACCCAAACGCCATTACTGTAATTAATAGTGGCGTATCAGGTAATACAGCCGGATATTTATTGGAAAGAATTAATACGGTAATAGCACAGAAGCCAAACCTGGTTATTATCATGATCGGAACCAATGATGCTATTGAAGGCACAGCTACTTATAATAATTTCACTCCCTTTTTATCAGCTGTAATTGATTCGTTGCAGCATACTGGTTCATCAGTAATGCTGTTAACACCACCGCCTATCCAACCATGGAACACATTTACCACCGACACATCACTGTTTAAAGGTGTACTTACAATGATTTACAATTTAAGTGTAAGTAAATCTTGTTATTATGTTGACGTTAATAGCTATTTGAATACTATTTTAACAACAGCTAATAGCCATCAATTGTATTATACCGATGG
>Ga0302300_1002350_pt1 | contig 9864 bp, 8 predicted proteins | sample III_Palsa_E1_1_FD_198756 | JGI IMG/M metagenome (GOLD analysis project Ga0302300, IMG submission 198756) | Peat permafrost microbial communities from Stordalen Mire near Abisko, Sweden - III_Palsa_E1_1 | ecosystem: Environmental > Terrestrial > Soil > Palsa > Peat permafrost | place: Sweden... | reverse complement strand
ATCATTGGAGCATATATTAATGTTAAGCAAAATTAAACAAACAATTGACTTATTAGTCAATCATGCCAGTACTAATTCTCTTCTAAATAATTCAAATCTTTCCCAAAACTTTCTTTTAACTGACTAACTGCAAATAATGAGATCAGAGTCAATGCGCCCATCATAACATATGCGGCATTTATCATGCCATACCCTTTAGCAAGCGCCACAAAAATAAGGTTTATGGGTATTAATGAACCCCTTACAAAATTCGGAACGGTAGTAGTAACCGTAGCACGAATGTTTGTACCAAACTGTTCCGCCGCAATGGTGATAAAGGTTGTCCAGTATCCCACACAAGTACCCATAAACAAGCATATCCAAATAAATTGCTCACTATCAAGTCCTTTAGCGGTCAAATAAATGGTTAATTTTCTGGATTTTGTAATCTGTGAGATCAAACCTGCAAATACACCGCCTAAAGCAATACCCAGATAAGTGTAGTATATCCCATCCCCTGCGCTCAACACATCTTTAGCGCCCAAAGCCTTACCAAATTCCGGACTGAGCGTAACCAGTACGCCTACCACGTACCAAAGCGGCGCACCAATTAAAATGCAATAAATATATTTTTTAAAACGCCCCCAACTGGTAAATAAAGTAAAGAAGTTTCCTTTTGATACCTCCTTTTGCTCCATGCTCTTAAACATGCCCGATTCAAACGTGCCTAAACGCAATAAAAGTAAAACAATGCCTAAGCATCCACCAACAAAATAAGCATCGCGCCAGTTAGCATGATCGGCAGAGAAATGGAACGGTAGGCCGTGTTTAGCTACCAGATTAGCAGCGGCCGCTCCAAATAGTCCAACTACGGCTACTATCATAGTTCCGTAACCTCTTTTTTCTTTGCTCATGGTTTCGGTTACAAGGGTTATGCCTGCGCCTAATTCACCGGCAAGCCCCACTCCTGCTATAAACCTTACGATAATATACAGGTTAACATCATGCACAAATCCATTTGCGAAATTGGCTATAGAGTATAATAATATCGACCCAAAAAGTACTTTTATCCTACCCAGCTTATCACCAAGAACGCCCCACAAAACGCCGCCTAACAGTAAACCGAACATCTGCCAGTTTATAATTGTAAGTCCTTCGCTTAGCACATCAGCAGGTTTTACGCCGATGCCCAACAAGCTTGCTTTTCTTACTATCGAGAATATCAATAAATCATATATATCAACAAAATACCCCAATGAGGCTACAATCACTAAAAAAATAACATTCCTGTTGGTGCGTGCTGATGATGGTTCGGTCATATAGTTTAAATTCGTTTGGCTAAAATATATAATTTTGGCCAATTTCAAACAAAAAAACCTCCGTAGTTAGCGGAGGCTTAGTTTTTAGTTTAGTTAGTTTAGTTGAAGTGGGGTAGACTATGCTTTTTTTACATTTACTGCTTGTAATCCTTTTCTGCCTTCTTCCACATCATAGGTAACGTTATCGTTATCTTTAATGGCATTTACACCGCCTTGTACATCTTTAAAATGTACAAACAGATCTTTGCCATCATCAGTTACAATAAAACCGTACCCTTTTTGTGTGTTAAACCATTTTACTTTTCCAGTTTTCATAATAAAATAATCGTATTAATAATTCGTGTTAAAAACATTATAACTAAAGCCAAACTGAATATAAATGGATTTAATAATCAGAAAGGAAAATAGAAACCTGTCTTTTTCAAATATATAAAATAATTAATAACCAAATAAAATTATTTATTTGGTTAAATAGTTAATTCTTAATAGGGTAACAACCGTTTATAACCATCTAAAAATTCCGTTAGGTGTGTGCGTATACACATCGTATTTATACGGCTTTTTCAAATATTACACTAATATAAATTTGTTTACGCTAAATATCAATAGCTAATATAAAATTGTAATGTATGCTCAACATTATGCTTTAATGGTTGTTAAACAGTACTTAAAGCAACGTAGGCTTATATTTTATGGCAAAACACACTTATAATACCGGCATTATTGGTAATTGCGCCTTTTTAGCGCACATCAGTACAAATACTAACATTGAATGGCTATGCTGGCCACGTTTCGATAGCACTTTTATTTTTGGCGGATTATTGGACAAAAAGAAAGGTGGTGAATTTTCTATTTTACCACAAAGTGCATACACTTCTCACCAATATTACCTGGAGAACACTAACATTTTAGTAACTGAAATTACTGTTGATAACGGAAACTCCTATCGCGTTACGGATTTCGCGCCACGCTATTATTACAACCAACGGTACTATAAACCACTGATGCTGATCAGGAAGATCGAAGCGATAGAGGGTTCGCCACGGGTTACTGTTAAATGCACACCGGTTTCTGATTATGGTAAAACAAAGTTAAACGTTAACCGGGGAAGCAATCATATTCAGTTTTTAGGTGGGGATGAAAACATCAGGCTTACTACCAATATTCCGATAAGTTATGTTTTTGATGAGCACGCTTTTGTATTGAATGAACCCAAATACCTGGTGTTAACTTACGGCGAACCACTAGAGGCCCCGCTTATTTCAACAGCCGAGCGTTTTTTAAGGGAGACAACCCAATACTGGCAAACATGGATCAAGCACTCGTCGATAGCTACATTTTACCAACCGGTTGTGATACGCTCGGCTTTAACGCTTAAAATTCACCAGTATGAAGACACTGGAGCCATTATTGCCGCAAGCACTACCAGTTTACCCGAGTCGCCGGGAAGTGGCCGTACATGGGATTATCGCTATTGCTGGCTGCGCGATACTTACTATGTGATCACCGCCTTAAATCACATCGGCCATTTTGAAGAAATGGAGAAATATTTTGGCTATGTAACTGATATTTCTGTTGCCGAAGACAAACGATACCAACCACTTTACGGTATAACCGGCCAGAAGAAACTTACCGAAATTATTTTAGATGATTTAGAGGGTTACGAGGGTAATCAACCGGTACGCATTGGTAACCAGGCTTATGAGCACATTCAGAATGATATTTACGGTCAGGTTCTGATCTCGCTTCTCCCCTTGTATACCGATCACCGGTTCATTTTTTCTGAACGGAAAGATTCCGCGAGATGGCTGGAGTTTTTGCTGGCAAAGATAGAAGCTACCATAGATGAGAAAGATGCAGGCATCTGGGAATTTAGAAATATGGCCGATGTGCATTGTTATAGTAATCTGTTTCAATGGGCTGGTGCATCTGCCGCCGAAAAAATGGCGAGAACTATTAAAAACGATGATTTGATTGAAAGGGCTGTCGCGATGAAAAATCGTGCGGCTGAACATATTGAAAGTTGTTATGACCCCGTAAGAAAGGTTTATACCAATGCGGCCGGCGGCACAAGTTTGGATGCAAGCACCCTGCAATTAATTTTGATGAATTACCTCGACCCTACTTCTGATAAAGCAAAAGATCATTTAATTGCATTAGAGAAAGAGTTAAAGACAGATAATGGTCTATTTTACAGATATTTATATAAAGATGATTTCGGCAGGCCTAAAACTACATTCCTGATATGCGCATTTTGGTATGTGGAAGCGTTAGCCGCTGTTGGACGTATGGATGATGCCATAAAGGAATTTGAAAATCTTTTACAATTTTCAAATCACTTGTTATTGTTTAGTGAGGATGTAGATGAGAATGACGGCAGCCAATGGGGGAATTTCCCGCAGGCCTACAGTCATGTAGGTTTGATGAATGCGGCTTATCGTATTGCAATGAAATTGGATAGGCCTATATTTTTATAATATCACAGGCCCCCCATTGTCATACTGAGCGTAGCGAAGAATCTTCTAAACCATGCATAGTTCGCCTTGCAAATCGAAGAAGATTCTTCGCTGCGCTCAGAATGACAAGTATTACTTATCGTTCAAAACAGTACTTTCTGTCAAATCAAACAAAAAGCGCCGAACCTCAGTTGGACTTCTAAGATAGAATTTAGCCGCTGATATATTACTTCCCACCTTTACGGTAATTGCTGAGTCGGGTAAAGCTTTAAACAAATCCTCATCAGTATAATCATCGCCGAAGGCCATAATAAAATCGTAATCCTCATTATTGGTTAACGTTAAAGCAGCTTTACCTTTATTGATCTCCATATTCTTTATTTCCAAAACCTTATCTCCGGGTAAAAGTTGCAGGCCCTTGTCATTTGCCTGGTACTTTAAGTTATTCATCAATTCATTTGCCCTTAATTCACCCAAACCCTTTTGAGCTTTACGATAATGCCAGGCCAATGAATATGTTTTCTCTTCTATAAATGATCCAGGCGTGCGGTCAACATAAGTCTCCATTATAGGGAAAATATCCTGTTTCCAATTGTCTGATAAGCCTTGTATTTTATGCCAGCGAGTGTTCTGCTGTTTATGCCATGCCCCATGCTCGGCAATCAGGTAAATATTTCTATCATCAAACCAATTGTTCAGGTTTTCATGTTTCCGGCCGCTTATTATTACCACATGATTCGCCGGGTCTTCGGTAAGATGGTCTAATAGCAGGTACAATTCCTGATCCGGACTAGCATCGGCTACATTAGATTTGAAAGCCACTAATGTGCCATCATAATCTAAAAAGATTAACCTTTTTTTAGTTTTCGCATACCGGTTGATTATGGATTGCCCCGTAGCCCCGCTCACGTGCCTCGTCTGCATCGATCGTTGCAATGTTTTTACCTCTTTCAGGCGCTCCATAAAAATTTTAACCCAATGCGAAACATTAAACTTGGCAACCAACTGGCGCATCTGCTGCATTCTTGCTTGTTGTTCAACCAATGGCATATTTAAGGCTTCTATAATGGCACTGCATATTTCGCCAATGTTATTCGGATTTACAATAACAGCGTCAATTAACTCTTTAGATGAGCCAGCCATCTCGCTTAATATCAGCACACCATCATTATTTATTCTGCTGGCCACATACTCTTTACTAACCAAATTCATGCCGTCGCGCATTGGTGTTACCAGGCAAACGTCGGCCGAATAATATAATGCAGAAAGTGTCTCTATTGGGAATGACCGGTAATAATAATGCACCGGAGTCCAGTCCATCGTACGGTAAATGGCATTAATGCTACCCACTTTTTTATCGATCTCGTCATGCAGATGCTGATACTGCGGAACAGTATCGCGCGAAGGCACAACGATCATGTAAAGAGTTATATTATTAATATATTCGGGATGCGTATTTAACAAAAGTTCATAGGCTTCCAGTCGTTGTAAAATACCTTTACTGTAGTCTAACCTGTCAATTGATAATATCAACCGGGTATGCTTAAAGCTTTCTTTTATCTGATTGATCTGCTCGATAACCTCCTTTTGTTTTGGCAGTGTGGCGTATTTGCGTTCATCAATCCCCATCGGGAACGATTCAACAACTATTGAACGGTCATTAGAACTTATAATATTGGCTGATGACGTTACCGGTAACACCCTGGTAACCGCACTCAGAAAGTGCCGCACATCATCAAACGTATGAAATCCTATCAGATCGGCACCCATCATTCCCTCAAGTAATTCGGAGCGCCAGGGTATCAATCTGAACATTTCATGCGATGGAAAGGGTATATGCAGAAAAAAACCTATAGAAATATCAGGTAGCGCGCTCCTTATCAGTGCAGGCAGCAGTAATAATTGATAGTCATGTATCCAGATGGTATCACCCGGTTCGGCAACTTTTAATACAGCATCTTTAAACTTCTCATTTACTAGTTTATAATAGTCCCAGTTTGACTGGCTATAGCTGGCATAGCTTGATGCATAATAGTGAAATACCGGCCATAGTACTTCATTCGAGAACCCTTCATAATATTCACTGATCTCCTGTTGTGTTAAATACACCGGCAACAGGCTTAAATCATTTAGTTTTTGGTTGATGATATCCTGATCCTGCGGATCCTCAACTTCAAGGCCAGGCCAGCCAATCCAAACATTATCTCCGTCTTTGTATATCGATCCTAAACCTGTAGCTAATCCCCCCTCACTTGGTGAAAGTTGGTATTCGTTATTGTTTTTAGTGATTTTTACTGGTAACCTGTTTGATATAATTATTGTTTTAGGCATAATAAAATAGTATTACTTAATAATGCCGTGAGTTCAATTTTGTTTTAGTTAGTATATCTATGCGTTTAGTAAAATGCTATAAAACAAAAAAGCCACTGCATAAGCAGTGGCTTAATAAATTGTATCAGAACGATTTGTTATTTTACTTTTTGAAAAAAGAAAACATCGTTACTTTGATTTACTCTAACTAAAAGTTCAGCAGCGCTGCTTTTTAAGTCAACAAAGTAAACAGTTTCAGCAAAGTTTGTATTTGCACCGTTTGTTTCCAATTTAATTACTTCATTAACATCATAACCAGCGTATTCAGAAGCAATTTCTTTTTTTGCTTTCTCGTCGATAGTGCTGTAAGCAACGTCCTGAGTTAAACCAAGATATTCGCCATTCATGTTGTAAAAAGCAGTCATCTTAACACCATTTGATAAAAAAGTTGCTTTTTGAGTGTTTGAAGTTACTGTCCAGGTTACATCTTTTGCATCACTGAAATTTCCTTCGAAGTCATTTTGTACAGCGTAAGAAACAGTTGTAGCTTTTTCGGTTTTTTTACCACCATCAGCGGCATAAACGCTTGTGCCTAAAAGGCCAATTGTTGCGATTGTTAAAAATATCTTTTTCATGTTGTTTTAAATTTTAAATCCATAACAAATGTATGGCATAATTATTAAATCTCTCAATAAATTTGAATTTTTATGAATATTTAATAATTAATAGGCTTTTAAGCAATAAAATTTAATTTTTCACAATGTACTTAGTGTATAAATTACAATATCTAACCGTAAAATAGCTTCTATCTTTACTTGCTAAATCGATAAATAACCTTAATTTAACCTATTTTTAACAATATGTTTACCCATTATCGGCAAAACCAGGGTACAAAGTCATTCCTCCATCAACAAAAATGGTAGTACCGGTAATATAATCAGCCTCATCCGATGCCAGCCACACCGCAACTTTACCAATATCGTCGGGCTCACCTATCCTATTATAAGGAATTAGGGTCAATAAACTCTTTAATGCATCGGGCGTACTCCATGCGGATTGGTTAATATGCGTTTGTATAGCACCCGGGCCTATTGATACCACCCTGATTTTGTGCGGAGCTAGTTCCTGGGCCATACTTTTCATCATCATCATTACGCCGCCTTTACTGGTAGCGTAGTTTACGTGACCACCCCATGGTATTACCTCGTGCACACTGCTCATACAGATGATTTTACCGGCAGCCTTGCTCCTGCCTTCAACCACACCTCTTTTAATAAACTCCTTTGCCGCTTCGCGTGAGCATAAAAACTGACCGGTTAAGTTTATCCCGATCACAGTATTCCATTGCTCCATGGTCATATCCACAAATTTAGAGTCGCGTTGCAGGCCGGCGTTATTTACCAAAATATCAATGGTGCCATATTGCTGGTACATTTCGGCAAACATGGCTTGTACATCGGCTTCGTTGCTTACATCGGCATGTATAGCGTAAGCCTGGCCACCCGCAGCCGTAATTTCGTCAACAGTTTGTTCGGCAACTTCATGTGCGTCAACGTGGTTTATAATAACTTTTGCACCAGCCATGGCTAAAGCCACTGCTACGCCTTTACCTATCCCGCTATCAGCGCCGGTAACCAGGGCTGCTTGCCCCTGTAATGTTTGTATTTGATTCATATTGTAAGATGTGATGTTTTACCTGTTAAGATAAGGAATGAAATTGTAAGGATTTAGTTTTGGTAAAGAAAAGATATACCCAATTGTTAGCTCATGCTTCAAACCACAGGTGTTCGGAAAAATTAAAAAGCATGTCATTCTGAGCGCAGCGAAGAATCTGTAAAGTAGTTTACACCCTACAGATTCTTCGCTGCACTCAGAATGACAAATCATTTTTATAAAAATTCATTAGAAAAGAAGTAAATCTCATTTTCCGAAAACCTATGTCGCTTTATACCAATAAGCTGCTTATAAAGCATCCAGACTTACTTAACCTGCAAAGTCCATTTAGGTACATAACCGGTACTGCTATTATATCGCACCTTATAATAACGATCTCCTTTTTCGAGTACGTCCACTTGTGCATAGTTAGGAATCGCTGTAACAATCTCGGAACTCAGATTATCCTGCTCTCGCATATTTACAACGCCGGTTACATTAGCTTTTACCATGGTGGTGTATAAAAAGCTATTATTTACTGCAATAATTTTAACAGGCTTTGGTTCAACACGCGCGGCATGTAGCTGGTGAATATTAATAGTGTCATGCTTAACAGGGCTAATGGCTTTTATTGTGTTAGGCGTTGCAGCAATAATTTGAGGATGGATAATATGCTTTTTCTTATGATGCTTAGGTTTAACTGCTGGTTCAGGGGTAATAACTTCGGTTATTTGTTTGGTTTTTGAATGATAGGGTGCATTCATGGCCTTAATTACATAATCACCAAAAATACAGGTGATTAAAATTAAGACGATGGTAAACCCTATATCAATAACCGTGCGGGTTCTATTGCTGATTGAAGTAGTAGCCTTGTAATTGCCACTTGCAGAGGTGTGTACGTTTTGGCTGTTTTTGAACTTGTTTAACGTCGCGTCATATAGCTTGCGTTTAACAGGATCATTTAATACTTCGTAGGCTTCCTGTATCTCCCTAAAACGACTTTCAAAGTATTTATCATTCTGATTCAGATCGGGATGAAATTTTTTGGATAGCTTACGATAAGCCTCTTTAATTTCAATTAACGAACAATTTGTATCCGTACCAAGAATGTAATAGAAATCCTTCATGCTCAATCAAAACAAATAGTTAACCCCTATTTGATTAATTGTTAAGCATTTAGTTTAATTAAGAAAGAGCAATAATTTTAAAGTTCTTTAATATATTTTAAAAACAGGTGTAACGCCTCTTTTTTACCTTCGGTGAGATCAAAATCCAGTTTATGCATCAGGTAATCTTCCAAATCGAAATCGTTGCGGGTAGGCAATTCTTTGATTACTTCAGCACGATGATCTAAACCAAACTTTAAAACCTGGTTAAACTCGTCAATAAATTCCTTGGGAATTGGCTTATTCGCTATCCAGGCAGCAAAGCAAAATGGCAGTCCTGTAAATTTTCGCCATTCCTCAGCTAAATCATATACGTATTTGTATTTTTCTTTTTGGCCGAATGTCCGGTCACCTATTAAAACAAAAGCTGTTTCAAGATCTGTAGAGGTTGTATAATTATCAGCGCCTTCAATTAGCTCCGGACTAACTTTCCAGTAATTCTTCAGCAATACTTTTGATAGATTGTTTGAAGATCTCGACTGTGGGTCAAGCTGTAATCTTTTTACATCCTTAATATCGCAATTGCTAAAAATAAACACCGAATTAACCGCGCCCACGGCACCAATGCAATAATCCGACACAATCTCCCAGTAAGGTAAATTTAACGTAGCAGCCACCGGGATAAGGCCAATATCAACCACATCATCAATCAGTTTCTGCGCGCAGTCTGTCGGATTATCAAGGCTGAGTTCTATTTTATTAATGAAGTCGGTATGTTGTATGCCGTATATGAATGGTTTGGTGTTAGTGTAACTAACGGCCGATATTCTGAATTTCATTTCTCTTTTTAGTATCAAGTCGCTAGTATCAACTAGCAAGACTTTTTGTTTTGGGTGATGATTTACAGTATTTTGTAATTAGTATGCTGATCAGTCTGGATACTAATTACTTGATATTTTCAAATGTTCTGAGTCGTTAAAATCTACGATCTCGAATTTGTTGCCATCGTAGGTAACTTTATATAACACTAGGTTTTGATGC
>Ga0302300_1002337_pt1 | contig 9894 bp, 8 predicted proteins | sample III_Palsa_E1_1_FD_198756 | JGI IMG/M metagenome (GOLD analysis project Ga0302300, IMG submission 198756) | Peat permafrost microbial communities from Stordalen Mire near Abisko, Sweden - III_Palsa_E1_1 | ecosystem: Environmental > Terrestrial > Soil > Palsa > Peat permafrost | place: Sweden... | reverse complement strand
AAATAAATACAATTTCTCTAATTGTGTTTATTTGAGTTAACTTTTAATTAGTGTCTGATGGTAACATTAACACTATACTCATCTGTACTCATTTGGAGTTTTGCATGACAACATATCATTACTTGTAGTAATAATAAATATACAAACGAATAGAATACACAAAAGGATTATGTTCCATTTTAGTGTATTAATAATTTACTAGTCTGACAATTGGAATTAGAAGTAGTTGGAACGTATGTGTAATACATTAATAATGTCTGAAATTGACATCTGGTATATAATCCACATCACCATTGAAATGGTGAATATTAAAATTTTGTATTTAGATAATGTTAAGTGTTATCCAGGTAAGAGGGATGTGACAACATGTCTTGAATTTGGTCTTGGTTTTGGTGCTGTAAGTCAAGATATTAAAGCTCACATGACGATCTGATACATTGGTAGTCCTGACAGTAATAACAACTTCTACTTAACCTTAGATATCTGTGTTAGATTAACACAACAATACAAGTTACCTATTGTCACAGTAATTGGTCATGATAGTTTTGGTTTTAAAGGTAGTATATTTCCTGCCCTACTAGTTGAGGTTGATGATCACCAGATTCTAACCATATTCTACCAAACGTTTTAGTAGGAGGGAAACATCCGACAGATAAGTACAACTCTAATCCAACATTACACATCTCTCTTAAATTTGCAGATCAAGCACTCCCACACCCCTACCCATTCCGCAACTTACCAATTGGTACTCAATTAACACCAAACAGAATGTGTGCTAAACGTCTTGGTGAAATTCCAGACTTATGTATATTAGGAACTTTTAAAATTAAAGTAAAAAATCTCATGTGCATATTCATCTATTAAATATATGTTTACACTTTACTATTATAAATAGTAAAAAAATACACACAATATGTATTAGACATACTAAACACAATATTATTGTTAATGTTATATGAGAGCAAACAAGAGTGTTTACTTTTATAACATCTTCAAATACACTCTAGTTTATATAATTGTTTAACATTAACTTCTTTAATGTGTTAATCTTTGTATTGTTTAAATTTATAAACAATACAAATAAATACCTTTGACATATAGACGGTAGTGAGGTTGAGGGTGATGAGTAGGTAAATCAAATGAGATGACAGAAAGATATAATGTGAGTTTATACATAAAAGTGAACATCTGATGTCAACCATTTTCCAGTGGTTAACTGGTTGATATTGGAGCTTTATATCAGCAAAATGTTCAATCTTATCCTGGCAGGAAAGATGTGACTACCTGTCTCGAATTTGCTCTTGATTATGGTGTTGATCTTGGTTCTGAAAGCAAAAGTGTTAAGGCTCATATGACAATTGCTTACCTTAATAATCCTGAACATAATTCCGACTTCTATTCCGCTTTGGATGCTTACGTTAAGTTAACAAATGAATATGAGTTACCTGTTGTCACAGTCGTTGGTTATGACATGTTTGGTCCTAAACATAATGTTCCAGTCTTGCTTGTTGAGGTCAGTGACCCTCTACCCCTAATTGCCTTCTATCTTGCCTGGGGTCAAAAAGAACCTGGTATGGATGTGTTTCTGTCCAGACCAACATTTCACATCTCCCTTAAGTTTGCAGACCAAGCACCATTTCGCGACTTACCAGTTGGCACTCAATTAACACCAAACAGAATGTGCATTAAAAGACTTGGTGACGTTCCAGACTTTTACGTCAAGGAATTCTAAACTATGAAGATAAACATATTAAGTAAACATAACACACACATAAATAATAACTTTACTACCTATGGATAGTAAAAACACAAATATGTATCATTACAATCAACATATATTAATGTAAGTACAACTGTTTAATACAATAACTTTTGTTTGGGGTGTAAAACTATCAATGATATAATTAATCTATCATCACAGAGAAACAGAAGGAGAGTTAAAAACATAACACTACATGGGTTAAAAACACCTATGATGTTATATTACAATATAAAATGTTTACATCTCTCAGATGTAAACAACATAATAATTAAAAATAAGTTACATATTAAAAGTATATACTATGATTAGCAATTATACCAGAAGATTAATGAGTAGTGTTGGTACTAAAGCAAATTGTGAAACAGGATGGTTGTCACAACCAGTTAACAAGGCTATATGGAATAGTCTCACCACTGATGAGAAGATAGACCTTGCATTATCTGGTTCAACAATGTGCAATAATATTGGTGATGGTGATGTGGAACTTGTTTACCACTTGGCTCTTGGATATAAAGAATTATCACAACATGGTTTTACCAGTGAAGCAGTATATTACTTTCGTAAAGCATCTGTTATGAGTCCAAGATATAAGTATATATGTCAGAAGGAGATAGATATCTTATGCGAAAGAGTAAAACATGTGTCTGATAGTAATCAACTATAATATACATTCAAAATTATATGTTTATGCACACACGTAATGTTGTTTAGGTGATTGTAAACTCTTTCATACCAATTAACACTATAACACTTGTTATATATTATGTTGTTGTTTACACAAATGTGGAACATTACTTATTCCTTCTTACTATTCGGTATAGTAAGATAAGTACAATTACATTAACCAAAATATGTTCGAGTCAGGGAGTACCCAAATTGTAATATTATTTTTACTTCAATTAGTTGCAGTACTTAATAACATGTATAACTTTGACAATAATATATGGAAGTCTAAGTTTGTTGTATAACAGCGTACATTATATAAGTTGTGGATGAGTGGGGAGGAGGAGGAGGACAAAGATCGATGATAAAAAGTGATATATTAAAACACGATGAATAGAAACAATATGAGCCTTGTGTATCACAAATTTAATCGGCCTGAGGGTGCAACTGACCCAGTGTTTGAGCATTTGAAGTCTCTAACTTTGGCTGCTTGTCACAGTCAGGCTAAGTACAGTGATTACTCGGATGAACAGGTGGTGAATGCCTATGAGACAGCTACTGACATGATCTTTGTTGCTGTAGCGACAACATCACCCTTATTTGTTGTTCCTTTGGCTGTGGTTCTGATGAGTTTGAATACTATCACACTAACGTTTACTTTGCCAGCTGGTAAAGGAAGGAAGATTGTTATCTCACTCATTGAGGAGGCTGTTAATTACTTGAGACAGAAGGAAATGTACGATTCGATTTTGTGTCAAACTCATGGTTTTGGCTGGATTACATCGTCAGCAGCTTATAACAAGTTTGAGCCATTGGCTGGCAGTAGCAGTTTATACAGAACTTATGTTCTACGTTTTAACGTGGATCCTATTACTGTTTATGACACAATTGAGCCACTTGTCAACATTAGTAGTGATAAGATCAAAAAGGAGCCTTTAATCGAGAATGGCAGTTATGACTACATTAAGCAAAATGGTGGACCCATGCTGGATGAGCTTCTTAACCAGAACATCCTGACTGAGAAGGAGTTAAGTAGGTCTCGATTTGATGTTCGTGTTGGCCTCCTGCGTGCTGGACAGAGCCAAAACCCTCTTGGTATTCACTGTGACTTCTTCAATCCAGATAAGATTAACAATGGAGTAGCCGATCGTCTTAAAATTCTGTTCGTCACCAATGCTTACTCAGAGACTCGTCTGTACACAAAACCTTGCATTACCACTATGGCACATGCCAAAGATTGGTACAAAATTGTCCGTCAACCTGAAGTGGATTTGGTTGTTAAATCCAATGACTACATAATTGCTAAGCGCGGTCAACCAATCATGTTTTCAGATCGTACTTTACACCAGGCTACTGCCTTAACCAAAGAACAGTTGCCACCCAACAGTGAAGTTGTGTGGCGTTACATGATGCGCATCGTTGTTTATCCCGAATCACGTGCCGATGAGGCACCTAAGCCTGGTCAAGGCTGTGTTGGTGTCCCTCAGGTCTACATGATGACCGAACAAGAGATGTAACACATCTATCCTCTCTCCTCTATCCATCTTCAATACTTAAAGTTTTTACAAGTACGGGTTGTAAATATAAACATACTCAATACAACATATTTAGACATTATTATTGTTAATAATGTACTATTACTAGTATAATTACTAGTCACATAATGCAACACATATTAACAAATAAATTAGTACTCAAGTATACAAAATATATTCATGATAAGTGTTATTGATAGAATTTATAACTTTAACAATTTTGTGAATCAAAGATATTGTTATATGGTAAAGATAAGCAATTACCTCTCGTAGAGGTAATATTAATTGTAATTGTAATTTTAACTATAATTAACCATTATCATCTTCACTACATATCGTTTTATCTATACAAAATATTATCAAGTAATAATATTTTGTATAGATATAATTATAACTAAAAGATAATAAATACGAATAGTTTATGTTGTGAATACGTAAGTTATAACTTAAGTTAACTGAATGATGATAATTGTATTATCATCAAACATAAAATTATGGAATTTGCAAAGGTAATGCAAATGTATGAAGGTTAATGTCCCTTACCAACAGAAGACAAAGAAATGGTAATTAAACACTTCGAATTACAACAAAGATCAATCTCAATGCATATGATTGAACAGTATATTAGGATTAACAGACTAATTAAGTTATATCAATACAAAGTATATCTTTACCAGTTACTTATTTGTATACATTTTAATACACCATAGTTATTATTATTATTATATTTACCATTTGTTCTTGTTTGTAGTTATAATGTTTAATAATTGTTAGTGCTAGGTATGTTTATGTTATGTTAAAGTTGATAGTATTAGTGTACTAAGTAAATTAAATAAATAAATAAGTTGTTAACTGTCGTAAACTATGGATAATAAACAATTCATTGATTCTGTGCTGCAAAACTCTAACGATGCCAGTAATAAGAAATTACGTTTGGTACAGGAGCAAAAGGAAAAGGATGAGTTTCAGCTCAAGAGACAACGAACTATTGACTTGTATGCAGAACAGAAGTGTTTGGATCTTAAGAAGAAAATACTAAGTATCACACAGAAGGGTGGGAAAGAGATTCATTTAGAAAATCCCGGTTATAGTATCAATTATGATGGTGTATTTCTCAGTGATCATGATTTCATTGACAAGTATAAGGAGTTCCTTGCCCAAGAACAACGTGTTCATAATCCAAACGTTTCCATCCAACTCCACAAAGATCGTATTTTTGTGTATACTGACTTGAACGATCAATACACTGTTGATGATAATCAAAATGGTAATCAAAACAGTAATCAAAACGTTAACCAAGACAACTTCCCTAATCTAGTGCTTGCTAATCTGTTGAACCATCAAAGAGGAGTGAATGACAAGCAAAGACAAAAGGAACAAGAGAAGTTAAAGGAAGCACAGGACACATATAAGGTTGTATTGGACAAGATGTTACAGGCTTCCAAACTTGGGCTTAATGAGATTGAGTATTCACCATTATACTCACCACCACCAACACCATCATCTGGTAATGGTAATAGTACAGGTCACACGTTCTATTGTAATGAGAGAAATTTCTCTCTACACCAAAAGTGGTTGTATGAAAGTAATAACAACATTATTGTGTGGATGAGAAGGACAAACTCTATCTTTTCCATGCAAGGTTATCATGCCAATTTATGTTGGAGACAGAGATATTTCTATGAGAGGATTGGTCTGTACATTTGGAATGCATTCTTTGGGTAAGACCCATCCAGTTCATAATTATGTGAACATGTCGTTACCTAATGACAAAATTAGAGTGTTAACATATAACACCAAACATATAACAGTTATACTATTACTAATAGTATACAAACATATCATTACTCCAATTTGTAAACACAATAGGTTTTATTGTTTACCAACAATGTAAATGTGCTAACCCAACATCACAACACTACACACATAAGTTAACATTGCTATATATATGTTTATACATCAAACTATATTGTCTAATTATACATACACAGCTGAGTATTAACAATAAACTAAATATACTTAACTACATGTTGTAACTTAAATTTAATTTAAGTTTATTATAATATAGTACTTTTAATGTTAAGAAATTAAGTACTACCACATTAACAACTCTAACTTAGATAGTGTTATTTAATTATAACCTATAGTGTACTTATGTATTTATCTAACCAAATGAAATTAGATAAGTCTTGTTTGATAATATCATGTAGTTTAAATTAATAGGTAGTTTAACTTATGTACATCTTATTATTACAGAGATAGTGTGTGTTACATATACTCAAAACAGTAATTGTGTATTATTGGTATGTTGATTAGTGTGTTTATTATTACTAGGTAATAATAAGTTATGTTGTTATGGTAACTAACTCTAAATAATTTAACATCTCATAACATTTATTGTACTTAGATAGAATATGCAGCTTAGAGATTGCATATTAATCGTAGTCCTTGATGATATTGTTTAACAGATTATGTTAGTGTTTCTAGTCTACTTATTATGAACAGTCCTATGTTTAACTTGGTTTACTAAAACCACTATTGGATTTAAATTATTTAGTACCAATGGTATTTGTTTGGATTTATACCAGTTTTAAAACTACTAACTCCCTTATTGTAACTAAAAGCTATTGTAAAATAGTAGTTGTTGTTGTTACTTGGTATCATCAGATAAACAATTGGAGTAGAGATAAATAAGTGTTGGAACTTAATGATCAAACTGATTTTTGTATTTACCAAACAGTAAAAGGGTATTATACACTTCTCACAACACAAATGAACCTAATTAACGGAAGAGTCGTTGGTCTTATCTATGAGTTTTACCCCGTTTTCCTTGTTGGAAATCATGGTGATAGACAGGAACAAGATCAAGATCAAGATCAAGGTCAGGGAAAAGAACAGAAACATGATATGTTGGAGTCTTTTGTCCCTATTGATAGAGGTCAAGAACAGCCAGTTGATTGGGCTGACATGAGTAAGGCTTTGGTCGCGAGAGGCATAATTAGAGATGGTAGTATTGGTAGGTTGATCAAGGATGATGACATGAAGAAGTACATTGAGGAGTTGCAATTTGAGCCTGATCTCCTATAACAGGAGGCAAAGGAAGAAGGTGGTAAGTTTATTGGTCTCATTTATGCCTTTGATGGTATGAAGGTCAAAATTCGGGGTGATGACGAGCCAGAGATGTGGGCCATTCCATCATCTCCTAATTGGGTACACCTACCAAACAGTAGGCTCCACTTCAAACGTATCCAAGCTTCATCCACCCGTGACAAATTCTTCAACTGGCGAGTTTACCTCAAGATTGGTGACAAGAGACAGTCTTACGATGATGATGATGAGTAATACAATTTACATTATAAGTACAACACACAATAATATATTTTACTTCATTGTGAAGTAAATAAATAACACACATATAGTAGTTTGTTCACATAACTACAATTGGTATTATTAACACAAATTATATACGACACATATCACTGTTGTATATTTAGTTGTTAACCAAAACAAGTACAAGTAACGATATTAAACCCATCAACATAAGTATTATTATTGTTAGTAATACAAAATAACACAAGTAATACAATTAATATATTGTTAAAAGTGGTTATATCTCACAATATATAAAATACATGAGATACATCAAACAAGATATATGTTATAAAGTATTATGGTTTAGATAGTATTTATTAACCCTGTTAATAAAATTTGGTACACCGGATAGTATTAATAACATATATGATAAGGTGTAATGTATTGTAGTTTAGATAACTTTTATCAACTGGGTTGATAAAGTATTAGTAGACTCTAGTTCCATATCTTCCGTATTTTATTTGTCTTTCTATATCAGCTTTTTCGTTAGCTTGATGTTTCTTCGTTTCAATGTGTTTGTCCCAAGTTTTACCATAATACCTCTTGCCACAAGCATCACAATACACACCCTCATCCCAATTGGCGAAATTTCTCTTTTTCCTCTCCTCCTCTTGATTTAACATCATCTGATCAACTCTTATCTCTGCTTCATCACAACCAATAAAATCTTTATCTTCTAACTTATCCCTCATACGGTTGAGAACATAGTTAGACATTTTAACAATAACAACAGTCGTAGTATTTATAATATTGTCACTCTTATTATAAACATCACCACATACAAGCTTTAAATAAAATACCATAAGTAATATTGTAATAATAACCCTCATTGGGAATAAAGATAATTGTATTGTGTAGTTATAAAATGTATAAAGTTTATAAAATGTAAAACATGTATAAAATCTAAACAAACAGTTATCGACAAATTTAACACATCAAGGAGAAATGAAATGAAAGAAGGAAGAGAAAGAAAGAAAAGAAAGAATTAAGGGAATGCAAGGTACTAACGTTCTTAATGATGTGGTTCAAATACCAGATAGTATTTATCATAACGTGATGAATATCAAGAAGTGGGGTTGTGATATTGTTATTCCTATGACCATAGATGGCCTTAATAACCTGATGAGTAAGTGTTTTATTTACTCACTTAGTAACCGTAGTGATTTAGATGCTGGTAAGTTCATTGGTAACTTAACTAAGACTTTAATGGACCTTATGAGTTACAAAGCTAATTCGGTTGTTATAATTAACATCGAGAAGCAGAAGATAATTGGTATTAAGGTGTTTACCAATCCACGTAATGTTGACCTGGAGACTTTTATTAAAACCATAAATTTGGGTGTTAAGGCTAATAATATGAATATTACCATGGAGAGAGTTGTAATGTAAATACTCTTACTATATTTTTAGTTAAAGATGTCATAGTGTCAAATGTCTACAACTATTATACTTATCACATAATGTAGTTAATTACTGTATTATTATATGTAATATCTCATTGTCTGTTAAGATCAACCTGGTTGATCTTTTGTACATTTGTTTATTATTCAAACAGTATAAACTTACATTACATAACACTAACTTGTTGTAATTATATTAATATTACTTGTTGTAATTTGTTGTGAAGTAATAAATTGGTCATATGTTATTTACTTTATTGTAAATAACATATATTGGTACATTTAAAATACATAAAATGGTATAACACTTATAGTTTAACAGTGTATTGTTTATTCAACAAACAATAAGATTTATCCAACTCATCAATATTACTAATTATGTATGACACATAAAGTCAAAAATTGGTATTGTACAATTACAAATATTACATGTTCAATTCCAGATGTCTATGAGTATGTAATGTTGAAGTACTCGTACTTATATAATAAATTTATAATTATATGTATGTTGTAACAATAAACCATTATAAACAACATGAACGTAATTAAGACAGCATCTTATTACTGTCATGACAAGCCCGGTACCTTACATATGGGTTACTAAGGTGATTCAAAGAACGTTACATTTTACACAGCTGACGGACAGCAACTTTGTGTGGTTGACAATGTTGGTAATCCACAAGACAGATTGGATCCAGAAGCTCCAAAGCCACAGGTGTCCAAGTATAAGATTTACTACTGGGCTGGTATATTCCACTTGCGTTTGGACTATCCTATGCTCCTGCTGGCAACTTCATTAAGTTTTATAACAATGATGGTGTGGTTATTGGTAGTAAAAGATACAAGGGACAAGTTCCTCCCAATCCCGAAGATTTAGATCAGCACAAAATTAAATACAACTTGGACTTTGCCATTTATGATGGTTATGATGAAAGTGAAAGGAAACACGAGGAATACATGTTGACTAAGGGATCTTGTACCATCCTGTAATATGTACTACATAATACAATTATTAACAAATTACATCATTATGATGTAATTAAACATCTTCAATTGACTGGAGAACATTATCCTAATTGTTATTGTCACAACTATCGTTGTTTAAAACTATTATCGTTGTTTAAATTACAGTAATATTTACAAATAGATATGTATGTTAAAT
>Ga0302300_1002333_pt1 | contig 9904 bp, 8 predicted proteins | sample III_Palsa_E1_1_FD_198756 | JGI IMG/M metagenome (GOLD analysis project Ga0302300, IMG submission 198756) | Peat permafrost microbial communities from Stordalen Mire near Abisko, Sweden - III_Palsa_E1_1 | ecosystem: Environmental > Terrestrial > Soil > Palsa > Peat permafrost | place: Sweden... | reverse complement strand
TTTTCCACATTTTCGCTTGGCTCATAGCAATTTAACCTATCCTTGCTTCATTATATACCGCTGGTTTAATAATGTGTTAAACAGGCATGCTATTTGAATATAGTGATTATATTCAAGGCTCATTTTTATGAAGATACTATTTACTATTTCAGTTTTCATGCTTTTAGGCATCGCAAAACTTTCAGCAACTCCGGTTGATCCTGATAGCCTGAAGCAACAAATTACCGTAACCAGCGACTCATTAAAAGCGCCATTATATACTCAAATTGCAGGCACTTATCTTAGCTATGATACAATAACAAGTAAAAGGAAAAGATATATATACCAGGAAAATGCAATTGCCTATACTTTACAAGCTATTCATTATTATTCAAGATATAATGATACCACTGGATTACGTGTAAGTTTTGACAACCTGGCCAAAGTATACAGGTCAGAAAAGAAGTTTAGCCAGGCAAAATGGTTCATTTTACAGTCAAATACATTATCACGCGCTAAAAATGATGTTCCTAATATCATATCTTCTTTGTTAGAACTAGCGTTGATCAAAACAGATATTAAGGATTATAAGCTTGCCATGCGTGATTTAAATGAAGCATTAACGCTATCATCCGCACACCACTTCCCTAAAACAGAAGCTGATGTACAAATGGGCTACGTTACGCTTTATAATAACATGAAGTTGTACACCAAGGCCGATATAGCTTTAAAAAGGCATGACGCTATAAATGATAGCATCCTGCATAGTCAGGATGTAAAAGTTGCCATAGCTACAGATTCCATCCAGCGCAAAAAAAAAGTATATCTAACAAGCAACAAGCGGATTTACAAAGCAAGCTCTTCCAGGAAAATAGCGTTATTATAGTTTTAATAATTGTTATTGCATTAATAACCGTTACTATATTTTTCTACAAACGCCGCCGACGCCGTAAACGCAGGCATCACAATTAAACTACTGTCGGTTTTTATAGTCAAACAAAACAGATATGAAAAGATTAATTGCAAACTGTTTGTTTACTGTAATATGCTTAACGGGCATTAAGGCATATAGCCAAACAACAGGGACAGCAGAATTTAAGCATGAGTTTTTAAAACAAATTAACCATGTACGTTCAACAGGATGCACTTGCGGAACTACCTACATGCCCCCTGCCCCACCCATGGTTTGGAATGATAATTTGGAAAAAGCAGCCAAAGGCCATGCCTGGGATATGTCGAACAATAATTATTTTAGCCATACCAGTAAGGATGGCCGTAGTATGGAAGACCGTATAGTTTTTGCGGGATATATTTTTAATGGATTTAAAAGCTTCGCGATAGGTGAAAATATAGCCTTTGGCCAAATGAGCATTAATGAAGTGATGAACGGATGGCTTAAAAGCCCCGGTCATTGCAAAAACTTATTGAACCCCCAATTTAAGGAAGTTGGCGTTGCCCAGGATCACACCTATTGGGTGCAGGACTTTGGCGGCCGCGAATCATTCTCCGCGCTGCAGCAAAGCGAGATACGCAGTGGCCGACTTAAATTAATCTCAACAAGTGGCGGATCAGGACATTAACTGGCTTTCGGTCCGCGTTTGTAAATGATCAGCCCATTTAAAAAATTACGCAATATCTGGTCGCCGCAAGGCTTAAAATTCGGATGATCTTCCTTGCGAAAAATTGCCCCCAGTTCGGTTTTAGTTATTCTAAAATCTGCTAATTGCAGCACTTCAATAATGTCATCATCGGTAAACTTTAGGGCAACCCTAAGCTTTTTCATAATATCATTGTTGCTCATATCTGTTACTATCTTGAAATTTCAATTTTAACCTTTTTATTCTTGATTTTTTCAGTTTTTATCAAACTTACAACCTTTGCAATCTTATTGCTTTTTACGGCGGCATATGAGGTATGGTCTAAAACCTCAATCAAACCCAGATCCTCTTTTTCCAGCTCACCTTTCTTAAGTAATAAACCTACAATATCTACCTTGTTAACCTTATCCTTTTTGCCTGCGGCGATATATAAGGTTTCCCATTGCGTTGGTCTTGGTAAAGTATTATGTGCCGGTAACTCCTCAATTTCAGGCACGACCTTTAAGTATGATGGTAATTCATCAGGAGTAAGTATCAAATAAGATGTTCCCTTAGCATGCATACGTGCCGTACGGCCATTACGGTGCAGGAAAGCTTCTTCGTTATGTGGTAACTGATAATGGATTACATGCTCAATTTCGGGAATATCCAAGCCACGGGAAGCCAAATCAGTAGTGATCAATAAACGGTGACTGCCATTCCTGAATTTTAGCAATGCGCGTTCCCTATCCTCCTGCTCCATACCGCCATGAAATATATCATGTACTAATCCCTGGTGCCATAGTAGTTCGCTAATCCGCTCAACAGCATCCCTGTGATTACAAAATATCAGCGTAGCCTCATTTCCTATTTTGCATACCAGAGAAAAAAGCACATCTAACTTATCCTCGCCATCAGCTATAACAGCTTTCAGTTTCAGGTCGGGTACATTGGATTTATTACGCAGAAAGTTCAATTCTACCGGATGCTTCACACCTGTAAATGAAGGTATATCGTGCATTTGAGTAGCCGACGTTAATACCCGTTTTTTTACGGACGGAAGTTGCCTGATGATGTACGACATATCCTCCTGAAAACCAAATTCAAGCGCTTTGTCAAACTCATCCAGTATTAATGTTTCAATCTTATCTGTCCTAAAGGTTTCACGTCGCAAATGATGCGCTATACGGCCGGGAGTACCAATTAACAAAGCCGGTGGTTGTGAAAGGTTGTCTCTTTCTATTTTTGTAGAGTGACCGCCATAACAGCAATTTACTTTAAAGCCATTCCCCATGGTTTTAAACACCTGTTCAATCTGCAAAGCAAGTTCACGTGAAGGGACTAATATCAATGCCTGTACCTGCGGCACATTAGCATCTAATACATTTAGCAAAGGCAATAAAAATGCAAGGGTTTTACCAGAACCGGTTGGGGCTAGCAAAATGATGTCGCTTTTTTTATCGGCATTAAGCGCCGCGTTTTGCATTTCATTTAACGCGGTTATCTTTAAATTCTCCAGTACTTTTTTTATCATTTGCTTTGCTTAGAAAGTGCAAAGATAACCATTACAATCCCCGCAAAACCAACTTAATGCATTAAGGGGCTAAATAGTATGTATTGTCAGAAAAAAAGCTCTTGTATTAGAAAAAATAGACCTATTGCCGCAAAGCCAAGGCTTACAAACCATAACGGCCTTCGTCGGGTTATAATGGATATTGCGCCAATGGCTATAGATGCCTGAAACAAGGTTACGCCCCGCGCAAGTACATCATGCCGCTCAACGTGGGTATCAGATTCTTTCTGAAACTCCGTAGCTTTTTTCATGATATCCTGTTGCTGTTGCTTGTATTTAGCTATTTTTTTATTATCAACCGTATCCGATTGTTTACCCATAACTACCAGCACATGATCGGTGGAGGCAAGCAGTTCTGCTTTGATTCCTTTTGACTGATAAAAAGCCCATTGGTCTGACGCATGTATCTGGGTTAACATCGCATCATCGGCATGGTTACCAGCTAAAAGGCCGGTAATTGCAGCCAGCACAGCTATAACTGCAGTAGATAATGCTACATACATTACCCATTTGTCTTTACTATCGCTATGATGTAATATTTCATGGGCGTGCTCATCGCTTTGCTCATGAATCTTTTCGGAAAAATCTTCTATTTCGTCCATGTGATTATGTTAGGATTATAGAACAAATATAGTACGAATTATTACGACAGTAAATACTCAATTAATAGTAATTACGCGGCCCTATCCTGTTGATGCTTAATATAATCGGCTATTGTTATCAATTCATCACGGGTAAATTCAGTTTGCCCGTTATATATCCAATAATCCATTTCTTCATCAAACTGTATCTCACCCAGGTTCAATTCACCCTCGGTCAATCTATAATTTCCATTTTCTGATAAGCAGCTATCTACCATTTTTCCATCAATGGATGTGATTGTAATGCTGTGCTTGCCATCTGTTAAATTAAAGGCGTGTTGTAAAGAAGTATTCATATTGTAATAACTGATTTAGTGATCTTTTGTTTAAAGTTGGCAGGCAGATTGCCCAATTACCAATTCATCAACGCCATAACCCTTTTAAATTCAGGCTGTAAAGACGCTTCAATATTGATAATATTTTTGGTGATGGGGTGAGTAAAAGATAGACTTGATGCATGCAATAGCATTGTAGTCATCTCCCAGTTTGCTTTAAAAAATCTGTTTTGCTTGTTGCAGCCATGGGTACGGTCGGCTATGATTGGATGCGATACATGCGCCATATGCTTCCTGATCTGGTGCATACGCCCTGTTGAAGGGGTAACTTCTATCAGTGAATACCTGGATGTTGGATGCGAGCCTAATGGCACATCAATCTCGGCACGCTTTAGCGTGATATAACTTGTAAACGCTTCTTGCAATGTTCCGTTCTCTTTTCTTAACGGATAATCAATATCCTCGCGATCAGGCGTATGTCCACGAACAATGGCGTGATATTTCTTTTTCACCAGGTTATCAGCAAATTGCTGATGCATGGCTATTTCCGCATCTTTATTAAAAGCAAACAGCAATACACCTGCTGTTTTTCTATCCAGTCGATGAACAGGATTTACCCACTGCCCTACCTGGTCGCGCAATATTTGCAAGGCAAACTCTTCAACATCCGCAGCTATAGATGAACGATGTACTAACAGATCATGTGGCTTATTTGTAGCAATTAAATGCTCATCGCGATATAAAATCTCTAACATTTGGGTGTTTATGCATTTGCCGCAAAGATAACCTATTAGATACAATAGGCAGAACTTGTTGATTAACGATCCCTGTTTTTTAATATTTACAAGGGTTAAATTGATTATTTTTTATAATTTTAAGAAAGATAAACCAGTCCAATTAATAGCCGGCTGATTATTTACCAATTTATACACTATTTTTTGAAAACTGCTTGATTATTAGATCATTCATGAAAAGAATTGTACTCCTAATTCCTTTTTTATTATTTTTTCACCCGGCATTTTCAAACCAGAACTACGATACCTTATTGAATAAGCTGAAAGATGTTTTAGACAACAAAAAAACATTCGACCAGCAAAAAACAACTAGAATTGAAAAGCTGGAGACTTACTTGAATAGCAGCCGTATTAATGATTTGAATTTCAGGTATAATTTGTATTTAAGCCTGTATAATGAGTATAAATCATTTAACTATAATAAGGCTTATGACTACGTTCAAAAATTGCAGCAAACAGCCCATTTATTAAACGACCCGTCAAAAATTGCCGTTAGTAAAATTAAACTTGGCTTTATATTGCTTTCTTCAGGGATGTTTAAAGAAACCTTTGATTCACTTAAAACAGTTAATGTACAAGTTTTAAATAATGACGCGAAAAAGGAATACTACTTTTTAACCGCCCGGACATATTACGATTTATCCGACTTTGACAAGGATAATTATTATACTCCCCTTTATGTTAAAAGTGCCAGCCTATATACCGACTCGGGGACTGTACTATGCAAAAGTAACTCTTTTGAATACATTTATTACTCTGGCTTAAAGTATCTCAAGACTGGCAATACTGATAAAGCCATTACAGCGCTAAAACAACTGATCGACAAATACAAACTTACCGACCATCAATTCGCGGTTACTGCATCCACTTTGAGTGATATTTATATACGAAAAAACGAACCTGACAGTGCTATTTCCCTATTGATAACAGCTGCCATGGCCGATGTACGTTCATCAACCAAAGAAGCCGCGGCAATGACAAACCTGGCTCAACTGCTCTATCAAAACGGCGATGTAAAAAATGCTTATGTATATATTAAACAAGCTATGGATGATGCTATATTCTATGGCGCCAGGCAAAGGAAACTACAGGTAAGCGCCATACTACCCGTTATTGCCAGCGATAGGATAAATAACGAGGAAGAGCAGAAACGCGCGCTCTTTTTTTACGCGTCGTTGTTAACTATTTTGGTAAGTATAGTAATTGTGTTTTCGGTGATTATTTATAAGCAGCTACAAAAATTAAAAGTTGCCGATAAAATAATATTGGAAACCAACCATAACCTGGAGAAAAGTATTATTGAGTTAAACGAAGCCAATACGATTAAGGAGGAGTATATAGGTTATTATTTCAACCTGATATCAGAGTATATAAATAAGCTCGAAAAATTTAAACGCTCTGTAGACAACAAGCTCACCACAAAACGGTATGAGGATATACGCATACTGGTTAACAACATCAACCTTACAAAAGAGCGCGAAGAATTGTTTATTAATTTCGATAAAGCCTTTCTTAAGATCTTCCCGAATTTTGTACATGGCTATAATGAATTATTTTGTGAGGAGAACTGGGTTAAACTATTACCCAATCAATTGCTAAATACCGACCTGCGCATATTTGCCCTCATAAGGCTTGGAATTAGCGATACAGAAAAGATAGCCCATATTCTTGAATATTCTGTAAATACCATCTACAACTATAAAGCCCGCATTAAAAGCAAATCCATCATCCATAATGATGAATTTGAGCATGCGATTATGGCTATAAAAGCCATATAAATACAAGCTTAAACTTTATATTGTTTATATAGGGTTTATATTTTACGTTTGCGACATACTATTTAATGAATTGATATTCAATTACTTAAATACAATAAAACCTCCTACTCTTTTATATTTTAGTTTTGAAACTTGTTGCAGATAATTAAATCCCCTCTCTTTGATATGAGAATTACGGCAAGCTAAACCATAGGCTGTAATTACTGATTATAACCTCTTTTTAAAACTTTTATTGAATTATGAAAATGTATCAAAACCTTAACCGGGTATTGAATCGCTTTTTTGTATGCGTAAAACCGCATACGCAAAAAAAGCAGCTTAATACCCACCTGCTTTCCGGATAAAGCTATCCGATCTACAGACAAGTAACCAAACAAAAAGCTTATCAATTAATAACCTAAAATGAAATCATTATGTATAAAAAACAATTACTCTTAAAGTTACTTTTTTGTCCTTTGCTTTTATTGATATCCCTGTCGTCATTCGCGCAGGTATAAGTTTCAGGTAAAGTTACCGATGAAAAAGGCAATCCCTTTCCGGGCGTAACCATTTTAATAAAGGGCACAGCAAACGGAACAAACACAGATGCGCATGGTAATTATACCATAAACACGAAAAATTCAGATGTACTTGTATTTACAAGTGTTGGGTATGCCAGGCAGGAAATACCGGTAAACAATCGCCAAACCATCAATGTTAGTATGCAGGAAGACAACCAGGAACTAAATGAAGTTGTTGTTGTTGGCTATGGCACACAAAAAAGAAAGGACCTTACCGGTTCAATATCTTCTGTCAAGGGCGATGTATTTAAAGATCAACCCATTACCAACCCTCTGGAAGCTTTAGAAGGCCGTGTTGCCGGTGTAAACGTAATTACAGCCTCGGCTGCACCGGATGCAGTTCCGCAAATTATTATACGCGGGGTTGCTTCATTCTATCAACCCAACCCATTATACATTGTTGATGGGGTAAGGCAATCAGATTTAAACAGCATTAATCCACAGGATATAGCAACAATAGATATTGCTAAAGATGCGGCCTCAGCAGCTATTTATGGTTCAGCGGCAGCTGGCGGTGTAATACTTATCACCACTAAAAAGGGAGCAAATGCGGGTGCGCCCCCATTAATCACTTTTAGTGCAAGATATGGTGTGACCAAACCTAAATTGGTACAACTGCTTGACAAAGATGATTACTTAAAAGTGGAGGACATCTTAAACCCCACTGTATTTACAGGCAAAGGAGGTTTAGATACCCTTGCAAACACCAATTGGGTTAACGCACTTTATCGTACAGGTACCGAGCAAAATTATAACCTGTCAATTTCAGGTGCATCAAACAATATTAATTACCTAATATCAGGCTTTTACAATCAGCAAACAGGTATTTTCATCAAGAATTACTCGAATATTGGAGGTGTACGCGTTAATACAGACTATAAATTAAGCAAGTATCTAACTATTGGCGAGCAAATCAATGCATCTCAACGCATTACATCACCACTGGTAGGCGCTCAGGCATTCCTGGCAAATGCCCCATTCCGTACCCAGCCAATCATCCCTATATATAATTCAAATGGCTCTTACGGCACTGAACCATCAGGTTATGGCGCGCAATATTCAGGCCCTAACCCTTTAGGAGCAATAAACTCAGCAAGCGCGCAGGATACCAAAAACAATTTCCAGGGCAATGTTTATGCTGATCTGAAATTACCTTTTCATTTAGATTTTAAAACAACCTTAGGTTACACTTATTATCTGGAGACTGAGGACCTCTTTCAAAACACTTATAATTTTGGCCCGGTATCATCCAATGTCAATTCGCTTACTAAATCATACAATCAAAGCAGCCAATTGCTATCCAACTATGTGTTGTCATACAACCAAAGCTTTGGCAAGCATAATATAAATGCATTAGCTGGCTACGAACAGATTACTGACAAAACCAATAATATTGATGCAGGCGAAAGTCAGGTAGGTGAACCAGGTTACTCGTTTATCCAAACTTCTGCATCTGCATTAAGCCTATCAGGCACTTATGATCCTCAAAGTTTAATAAAATCACAATTTGCACGTGTAAATTATAATTTTAATGAACGATATTTCTTATCAGGATCAATCAGGCAGGATGCCAACTACACTGTATTTGGCCCGAATAAACAAAAAGGTGTATTCCCGGCTGCATCTGCAGGATGGACAATAAGTGAAGAACCCTTCTTTAATAAAGTGCTGCCTGAATTAAATAGCTTAAAATTCAGGGCAAGTTATGGTCAATTAGGTAACAGCGCAATACCTCCGTATTCGTTTACCGTACCATACCAACAAAACAACGTTTCTACCGGTATTGCAGGCGGGGCACAAGGCTTTGCACCGGGTGCACCATTCCAAATCGCGAATACTTTAGCAGGTATACCAAATCCTAATTTACATTGGGAAACCATTACCGAAACAAATATTGGTATTGACGGAGAAGCCTTACATGGCAGCCTTTATTTTACTGCAGAGTGGTATAACAAAAAAACGTCAGATATGATATATGACCTTACTTTATCACAAAGCAGTGGTTTTACAGCTCCCTTCATAACTAATATTGGTGATGTTGATAACCACGGCTTTGATTTTATGGTAGGCTATCATAACAAATTCGGGAAACTTGGTTTTGATATAAATGCAAACGCCAGCTTTAATACCAACAAGGTTACCAAGTTAAGCGGTGCAGCTACAGATGCTGTTTACGGTGGTTACAACTGGTACACACCTGATCCTGGTAATGTAGCCTTTAGCGCGCAGCCTAGCCAAACACTAACCATTACAAAAGTCGGCTTACCATTTGGTTCATTCTATGGCTACAAAGTGCTTGGCATATTTAGCAATCAAGCTGCAGCCCAAAAGCAAGTTATTAATGGTCAGCATGCTAACGTTGGCGACTTAATTTATGCCAATACCGATGGTAGTACCGATGCAAATGGCGACGCTACTATTGATCAGAACGACAGGCAGGTTATAGGTAACCCTAACCCTAAAATGGTGTATGGCTTTAATCTGCACTTTAATTACCAGGGATTTGATTTAGCCATGTTATTTAATGGCGTTGCTGGCGTACAGTTATACAACGGCGTAAAAGCCTATGAGCAAACTGTTTTTCAGGATGGTAACTCTACTAAACAAATCTTTAACGATTCATTCTTTGGTTCAAACGGGCTTACTTCTCAACCAAGGCTAGGTATCCCTACTACAGGTGGATTCACTTTAGATCCAAACCAGAATTACTCTTCGGTAAACAGTTAT
>Ga0302300_1002319_pt1 | contig 9944 bp, 7 predicted proteins | sample III_Palsa_E1_1_FD_198756 | JGI IMG/M metagenome (GOLD analysis project Ga0302300, IMG submission 198756) | Peat permafrost microbial communities from Stordalen Mire near Abisko, Sweden - III_Palsa_E1_1 | ecosystem: Environmental > Terrestrial > Soil > Palsa > Peat permafrost | place: Sweden... | reverse complement strand
TGGCTTTAACCGGTAAAAAGGTAGTGTTTATGGAAATGGATTTAAGAAAGCCAAAACTTTCAGAAAATATGGGATTAGATAATAGTAATGGCTTTACCAATTATATTATCTCAAAAGATACAGATTATAATAAATTTATTAAACACTCGCCGTTTACCGAAAATTGTTACCTCATTTCTTCGGGTCCTATTCCTCCTAATCCTTCGGAATTATTAATTAATGATAAGATGGAAACACTTATGAATGATTTGAAACGTGATTTTGATTATATCATTATTGATTGTGCACCGGTCGGCTTAGTATCAGATGCATTATTGTTAGAAAAATTTGCTGATATTACTTTTTATGTAGTAAGGCAAAACTATACTTATAAATCGCAGCTAAATATTGTAAATGATCTGAGAAATAATAAAAAAGTTAAGAACCTATATGTTTTGGTGAATGATACTAAACAACAAGAGGCTGGTAAGTATGGAGGCTATGGTTCGGGTTATGGTGGATATTTAGAAGAAGAGAAAAATAATAAGTTCAGTTGGTTTAAAAAATAATAGTTTAATAAACTATTTTTAGTTAAAATAAATAAAAATATATCATCAAAATATACATGAAAAAAGCACTAATAACAGGAGTAACCGGTCAGGACGGCGCTTATTTATCTGAACTTTTATTAGAGAAAGGCTATGAAGTGCATGGCATTAAAAGAAGAAGTTCCTTATTTAATACAGATAGGATAGACCATCTTTATCATGATCCGCATGAAACTAATGTTAAATTTAAACTGCATTATGGGGATTTGTCCGATTCTACCAATTTAATACGCATCATACAACAAGTACAACCTGATGAAATATATAATTTGGGTGCGATGTCGCACGTAAAGGTGAGCTTTGATACGCCTGAATATACTGCGAATGCTGATGGTATAGGTACTTTACGGTTGTTGGAAGCATTGAGGATATTAGGTTTAGAAAAAAAGACCAAAATATACCAAGCGTCTACCTCTGAACTATATGGTTTGGTACAAGCCGTTCCGCAATCAGAAACTACACCATTTTACCCGCGTTCCCCTTATGCGGTTGCTAAACTATATGCCTATTGGATAACGGTTAATTACCGTGAAGCTTACGGTATATATGCTTGTAATGGTATTTTATTTAACCACGAGAGCCCTTTACGAGGCGAGACCTTTGTAACCCGTAAGATCACCCGTGCCGCAGCAAAAATTGCAATGGGCTTACAAGATAAATTATACCTGGGTAATTTAGATGCGCAACGCGACTGGGGTCATGCTAAAGATTACGTAGAAGCAATGTACCTGATATTGCAACAGGACGAGCCGGAAGATTATGTGATTGCAACCGGTGTAACTACACGTGTACGAGAATTTGTGCGTATGGCATTTGCTGAAACAGGCATTACCATTGAATTTAAAGGTGAAGGCAGAGATGAAAAGGGATATGTTGTATCCTGTGCAAATGCACAATACCAGGTAGCTAAGGGCACTGAAGTTGTTTCCGTTGACCCTCAATATTTCAGGCCGACAGAGGTGGAGCTTTTAATTGGTGACCCAACCAAATCGAATACCAAATTAGGCTGGAAACCAAAGTATGACCTTGCCGGCTTGGTAAACGATATGATGACGCATGATTTGGAACATTTTAAGAAGGAAAAATTACTTAAAGATTCAGGATATGTGATTAAAAATCAGTTTGAGTAATATGAAGATAGGAATTCTAGGCGCCGGTATTTCAGGGCTGAGCATTGCAAAACTTTTGAGTAAAAATAATGAAGTTGAGTTATTGGAGCGTGCTCCAATACATGGAGGAATTGCAAGGACTAAAGAGATTGAAGGTATAGCTTACCATGTGACTGGTGGACATTGTTTTAATTCGAAATATCAGGATGTGCTTGATTTTGTATTTAATGAAGTTTTGCCAAAAGATAAATGGCATAGCATTCAAAGAAATGCAAATATTAAACTGAATGGTAATGATATTTCGTACCCTATAGAGTATGCTATCAAACAAATCAGTGAATTTGATACAGATTTAGCAATAAATATTACAACAGATTTTTTAGCGGCAGAGGATGATCTTAAATATGCCAATTTAGAGGATTGGTTCAGAAAAAAATTTGGTGACACTTTAGCTGATATTTACTTTATACCTTATAATACAAAAATTTGGAATAGACCTCCGAGTGAAATGAGCCCAGCATGGGTAGAAGGGAAATTGCCTATACCTAATAAAAAATCATTTTTTAAAGGACTCATTAGTAATGAGGAGGATAAGATGCCACATGCAAATTTTTATTATCCAAATACAAACAATCAAAATACATTTATTGATGCTTTATCAAGCGGATTGAATATAACATGCAATTATAACATTACTAACCTTTGTTTTGATAAAGACAAATGGATTGTAAATGATGACAAAGTTTTTGATATAGTAATTTCAACATTACCTCTTAATATCATTCCATCATTAATAACTGGTGTGAAACAAACAATTCTTGAAGAGGCGAAAAAACTTAAATATAATAAGGTAACGACAATGTTGTGGGAAACCGCCGGAACAGAACGTACGTGGACTTATGTTCCTGAAAGTTATAATTTTTTTCATCGGTACATTCATATAGGAAGCTTTTACACACCTAAAAGAAATTTTTCTATAACAGAAGTAGTGGGAGAAAAATCTTATGATGAAATGGTTGAAAATGGAAAAAAAGATGATTTTCTTTTACGTCCATTGGCTTACCATGTTTCAGATCATGCTTATGTTGTGTTTGACGAAAACTATGATCAGTCAACATTTGTAATAAAAAACTATATAGAAGATTTGGGATTATACACATTAGGACGCTTTGGTGAATGGCAATATTACAACATGGATGTTTGTATTAAAAGTAGTATTGATTTATCTCAGAGAATACTTAAAAATCTTAATAACATAAATGAATGATATATTAAAAAAAGTTTTTCTTCATGATCAAAGATCATTGAAACAATATAAAACTATTTTTTTTTCTTTTTTATTTAGGGGAAGCGGAATTCTATGTAACCTTTTATTAATTCCCATTAGTTTAAAATACTTGGGTAACTCATCTGATTATGGGTTATGGTTAACCATTTCCTCAATTGTTAGTTGGATAGCTTTTCTCGATGGGGGATTAGGAAGTGGCTTGAAAAATAAATTATCAGAAAATTTTGCAAAAAAGAATTTTCCGAAAGCTCAAGCTCTGGTTTCAACAGCTTACGTAGGCATAACATTTATTGTGATATTTTTTTTGGTAATTTTTTGGGTTAGTAATCAATTTTTAGATTGGACCTCTATTTTAAAAATTACATCACAATTAAAACAAAAAATTAACATAATCATATTGATTATATTTTTTAGTTTTTTTCTTCGATTAATTTTGGATTTAATTAGTAGTGTTCTATCAGCAGATCAAAACTTCGAATTTGTTTCTTTTATAAATCTTATAATAAACCTTTTTCAATTAGCCGGGATTTTAATCTTAACTTATTTAGTTAAAACAAATAAGTTTATGATAATGACTATTTATTATTCTATAACTCCGTTAATTATATTGCTTTTTTTCAACGTGTCTTTGTTTAAAAGTAAATATAAAAATATAAGGCCACATATTGAACTCTTTGACAAAGGAGAAATAAAACAATTATTTAATTTAGGCAGCAAATTTTTTTTAATTCAAATTGCAGTTATAATAGTATTCGCTACAGATAATATTATTATTTTAAGAATATTTTCAGCTGCAGACGTAACCATATATAATGTATGTTATAAATATTTTAATGTGCTAACTTTTGGGTGGAACATTATTATGGCTCCTTATTGGGTCGCTTTCAATGATGCTTATGTAAAGAGGGATTTTATTTGGATAAGCACAACCATACACAACTTACAAAAAATGTTAATAGGTTTATTAATACTTATTGTATTATTCTTAATTTTTGCATCGTATGTATTTAAGATATGGGTTAATATTAAAGTCCCTTTAATATTAACCATATATATGGGATTATTTGTTTTTATATCTTCTTATACAAATATATATGTTTACCTGCTCAATGGATTAGGAAAAGTTAACATACAGCTTTATGTCTGTATTTTTGCTTCCATTGTAAATATTCCACTATGTTTATTATTTACTAAATATTGCCATTGGGGTGTTGAAGGTATTATTTTTAGCTCCGTTTTAACTATCTTTCCTTCTTTAATTCTGGGAATAATCCAATATAGAAAAATAATTAACAATTTGAAATTCGATACTTATCTATCGTCGGTATGGAATAAATAAAGTAAGAGATGAAAATATCAATATTGATTAGTGAATTAAATGTTAGGGGTGGTACACATAAACAAGTTCACAGATTATGTGAATATTTAATAAGAAATGGACATGAAGTTAAATTGATAACCAAATTTTATGACAGTGCTAAATGTTATCCAGGTGTTGAAAATTTCAATGTAATTAGTTTTGATAAATTCTTTAAAGAAACGAATCTTATAGGGAAAATCAATAGCTACGTTGGGTATTTGAAAATGGCACGGGCGGCTATAACCGATTCTGATGTTATAAATATTCATGATAATGGATTGGCAATGGCCCAATTATTTATAAAATTTATTTCGCCCCAAAAAAATGTAGTGTGGCAAATTAATGATTTACATGGATCCTTTAGAATTGGTGTCTCAAAAAAGCTTAATGATAATACACACTTTAGGCTACAACGGGCATTAATTAAATATGCGGCTAAAATAGCTGCTAAAATAACGGTTAATGTAAGTAAGAATGCTGAAAGAGTTAAAGAGTTTTATAATAAAGATGCTGAAGTCGTATATTGTGGGGTAGATTTACGTAACCTAAGTATTTCAGAACCGAAAAAAAAAAATATCCAAAAAATTAAATTATTATCTACAGGGATATTTTTTAGATATAGGAATTATGAAACTTTGTTGATGGTTCAATCATTGCTTATAAATAAGGGCTACAACGTTGAATCTACAATTATTGGTACAACTTCTTTAAATAAAGAATATGCTGATGAAATAAAAAAACTGGCAGAAAATTTAAAGTTGAATTGCAATATTACGGGAGATATATCTGAAGAAGAATTAATTCAATATTACAAAGACGCAGATTTTTTTCTTTTTTTAAACATAGACCAGAGTTGGGGTTTAGCAGTGTTTGAAGCTGTAAATTTGGGACTACCAACAATAGTTTCAAAATCTGTGGGTGCAACCGAATTATTAGTTGATGAGAGGACAGCAATTATGGTTGATCCATTAAACGTTAACGAGATAGCAGAAAAGGTAATTCATTTAATTGATAACCCAGATTATCGATCAATGCTAACTAAAAATGGATTTTATAGTGTTCTTGATATGACATGGGATAAAATGTATTCATCTAAAATTGAAAAAATATTTTATGACTTGTTAAATAAAAACATAAAATGATGAATATAGCTATAATATTTTAAGCAATTGTATAGTTTCATATACTTAAATAGAGAGAATTGACTATTAATAGCAATAATTTTTTTAAATTAGCCAATGGTTAAACTGTATTATTTTAATATCAGTATAAAGAATAACTTCATCAGTGATACTCTATTAATACCCCAAATCTGGTTAAATTGATTAATAAAGGATTATATGAAGTGTCTAAAAATTTCCATAATAACTGTATGTTATAATGCTGTAGAAACAATAGAAGAAACAATAAAAAGTGTAACTAATCAATCTTACAAAAATATTGAATATATAGTTATTGATGGAGGCTCAAATGACGGAACACAGGGGATTATAACCAGGCATAATGAGCATATATCAAAATGGGTTAGCGAGAAGGATAATGGCATATATGATGCAATGAATAAGGGTTTAAATATAGCTACTGGAGATTGGGTATATTTCTTAGGTTCAGACGATGTGTTAGATAATAATATGGTGATTGAAGAAATGGTGGCCAATTTTTCAGATTTAAATACTAATTATTATGGAGACGTATACTGGAAAAATAGTAAAATTTTATATCAGTTTAAGACGACTAGGTTGTCTTTATGTTTAAAAAACATTTCGCATCAGTCCCTATTTTATTGTAAAAACTATTATAAGAATAATGTATATAATTGTAAATATAAATTGTTTGCAGATCATATTTACAATATTCAGATGTATGCATCTGACGAAAGAAAAGTACAATATGTGCCGAAACTTGTAGCTATTTATACTGATGGAGGTAGAAGTTCAACAGCTAATGATGAGTTATATTTTCATGATTTGCCCTCTATAGTTAAAAATTTTTTCGGCGTTAAATATGCGGTTTATGTCTTCTATAGGTTGTTTTTATTTAATCAAAAGCGTCATCTATCAGGTTTTATAAAAAAGTATTGGAGTTGACCATCTATTATGAGACTAAAACTAAAAATTTTTGGAAATCCGTATATTTTATTTGCAGTATCCTGGACCCTATGCCTTGGATTGTATGCATTAAAATGGGCGCTTATTTTTCCGCCTTTAAAAATCGATCTATTAATCTTTATTTTGATCTTAATTATTATTTTTGGAGCTACTGGATTAATGTATAAACGATTGAGTTATTCACCAAAAATATTGCGTATAATAAAAACTAATCAAAACCAACTATTAATAATAAACATAATTTTGTTTTTACCTAATTTTGTTTACAGTGGTATACCCATTATAAATGGTTTGAGAGATGCAGACTTTGGCATTCCAACATTAAAAGTATTTGCTGTTAGTTTTAATGGTTTTGTAAGCGTGTATTATTTTTATTTATTTTTATTGACAGCGAAAAGGAAATACTTGCTCAATGTATTATTATGTTTAATGCTTTTTGTACTGATAATTTCTCGAGGTTATGTTGTTATGTCATTAATATCAATGTTTTTCTTGTGGTTAAATGTAAAACGGCCGATATTAACCTTAAAGAAAGTTGCGATAATTTTTTGCGGCGCATTGATAGCTATGTACTTATTTGGTGTAGCTGGTAATTATCGTACAATTAAAGATATAGCATCATATAATAATAATTTTGACACTCATTACAATAGCGATATAATTTTACAGATAGGGCAGGCATCGAATGATTTTAAAAAAAGCATCGTCCCCGGAGAGTTTTTTTGGTCTTATTTATATTTTGCATCTCCGCTAAGTAATTTGCAATATAACGTAAGCCAGAAACCTCCGGAATTAACTTTAACAAATTTTAATGATTTAATTATAAATGAAGTATTTTTTGATTTTATATCGAAACGTATAGACGATATTTATAAAACAAAACATAAACTTCCTGAGCTTGTAGTAAATGAGTTAACTGTATGTACTTTTTTAGCTGGTAGTTATATATATGCAGGCTGGCTCGGCATGGTTATTTTATCGTTAATTTTATGGATTATCCCATTTATATATATGTATTTAATTAAAAATAACCCAATTGGAATAATTGGAATATCCATTTTGTGCACCATCTTTTTTTTCTCGATTTTCGATAATATGCTTATACTTTCGCCATTATCAATACAATTGTTTTTTCCTTTGATATTAGGTAAAGGTGTATTGTTTAATAAAAGTTGATTATATAGTTAACGCTTTTAGCGTTACGACTTTACAATATCTAAAAAATAAAATCCTTTATATATTTCCAGTTTAAGAATGCATAAGTCTTCTGTTATCATATTAATGGCAACATACAATGGTAGTTTATATGTTGAAGAGCAAATCCAAAGTATAATTGATCAAACATATTCCGATTGGGAACTTATAATACGTGACGATGGCTCGACAGATAATACGGTGGAAATTGTGAAATCTTATCTTAAAATTGATAATAGAATAAAATTTATAAAAACTATTAGTAATTATAAAGGTGCTTGTGCTAATTTTTCAAATTTGTATAGTTGGATGAAATTAAACCGATCTGAACATTATGTTATGTTTTCTGATCAGGATGATATTTGGATGGAAAATAAAATACAAGTAAGTATAGATGTTTTGAAGCGAGTTGAATGTGGATCTAATAATATACCATTCTTAGCATATGGTAATTTGGATTTGGTAAACGAATTGGGAAAACCTATAGATCATTCATTAGGATTATCAGATCATTTGGCAATAAATACATTAATCGCTCAAAATTGTGCTTTTGGATGTACTATGATAATGAATAAGCAATTGGTGGACAAAATAACTAACATACCTGAAACAATTGAAAATCATGATTATTGGATAGCTCTTTCTGCTGCTTCATTTGGAAAAGCACATTATATTGAACAAAAATTAATAAAATATCGACAGCATAGTCAGAATGTGACTAATCAAAAACATCGTACCATAGCTGAAAAAATCTCTTTCTATTTATACAAAGATAATAAAAGACAAGCGTTAATATTGGCTAAACGATATGGCATGATAAAAAGATTTTATGATGAATATAGTCAAGAAATGGGAGAATATAATAGGATTTTTCTAAAAAATTATTTCAAAAATGTGTATTCTGGACGATTCGCCTTATTGTTTTTTATTATAAGAAGCAGAATTAAGAGATTTAATTTTTTACAAAATGTTGCTTATTTATATATTAATTTTTTTTATTACAAGATATTTATTAATATCATTGATAAGGAGATTGATAGAAATTAATTAAAAATATAAGATATAGCGATATTAAATTATACAAATTTACATATGTTTCAAGATTGGAGTGCAAATAAAGGAAATATAAAAGGTCAGCTTATTTTAATGTGTTTTAGATTATCCTGCGTTATCTGGAAAAATAAGACTCTTACTGTTATATTTTTTTTGTATCTTATTTTTTACCGAGTTTTTATAGAATGGATATTGTGTGTTGAATTGTCTTGGAATACAACTGTTGGTTCTGGACTTAGAATAGATCATGGCCAGGCGCTTATTGTTAATGGCGGTACAGTGATAGGTGACAATTGTTTATTAAGGCATTGTACCACTATTGGAGTAAAAAAACTACCTGACGGATCTTATAGTAAAAATCCTGTTATCGGTAATAATGTTGACGTTGGAGCCGGTGTACATATTATAGGTCCAATTACAATTGGCAATAATGTTGTAATTGGAGCTGGTAGTATTGTTATAAAGGATGTTCCATCAAATACGATCGTTGCGGGAAACCCCGCACGAGTAATCAGAGTAATTGAATCAAAAGTTAATTAAATAATGAAACTTAAAGTTCTTCATGTTATCGAAGGTATAGATAAAAACCTTGGTGGCCAACCCGCGGCTATGTTTGGTATATTAGGAATTGAAAAACTCATTAGTGTTACAAGTGAAGTACTTTCTATAAAACCTCCTAATGGAACATTTAATGAAGAGGAGTATTCACAAAAGTTTAATTGTTTTGAACCTTCGTTTCCAAAAAGATTTTCAAATTCTAAATCTGGAATTAATTGGTTAAGAAATAATATAACAAGTTATGATTTTCTAATATTTCACGGTATATGGACTGTGCTTTTTTATAGAGCTGTAAGTTTAGCAATGGTAAATAATATTCCATATGTTATTTGGCCACACGGTTCATTAGTCCCATATGATCTTGAAAAGAAAGCGCTCCTGAAAAAAATACTTGGAAAATTATTTGTTAAAAATGCATTAGAACGGTCTTCAATGGTGTGCCTTACATCAGCAAAAGAAGAAGTTGTTTTTGAACGATATGGTTCAGACCCTAAAACAGCCGTATTACCGTTACCTATAAGCATACCGAAAACAAATTTTTATAATAAAAAAAATGGTGATAATTTTGTTTTTTCATTTATTGGCAGAATAAATTATAAAAAAGGTATTGATGTCTTTTTAAAAGCGTTTAAGCAGTTATCTACTCAGTATCCAAAAATTCGATTTGAAATTTGGGGAACCGGAGAT
>Ga0302300_1002316_pt1 | contig 9953 bp, 7 predicted proteins | sample III_Palsa_E1_1_FD_198756 | JGI IMG/M metagenome (GOLD analysis project Ga0302300, IMG submission 198756) | Peat permafrost microbial communities from Stordalen Mire near Abisko, Sweden - III_Palsa_E1_1 | ecosystem: Environmental > Terrestrial > Soil > Palsa > Peat permafrost | place: Sweden... | reverse complement strand
AGAGCCATATTCTTCCCCCCCTCCTGAATTTATTGCCTCACCTGTTAATCCTTCTGGTACCGATCAAACTACTTTGGAAACTGACGAAAAGAAAGATGTTTTCAAAGAGATTGAAAAATTGATAAAAGAATTGGTTCCAAATGAATTCAAAGAAAAAGAAAGTCCTGATAGTCCGGTATATTATGAAGATAGTCCCATTTATGGTAATATGGAAGAAACACTTGAAGCAAAGGCTGTTACTGATGATTCAATTCTTGAAGTTCCAACCGAAGTAAAGGAAGAATCACCATTGCCGAAGGAAGATGAAAAGTTGCAAATTTTGCCGCAGAAGGTTGAAGATTTGGATATTATTACCGTTGCAATTGATCCAGGTGAACAAGTGTTAGCTATTGGTTCCGACGAAAAAATAATAGCTGAAACACGAAAAAGGTTTCCAGGTAAAAAACTTAAAAAAATCACATTGGCTTCCGGTCGTATTATTCCGGTCCCTCCGAACGAAGAAGAAGAAAAAAAGGAAGACGTAATTGAATCAGACGAAGAAAGTTTGGAACCCGATACTCAAGAAGACAACGAATTTAAGCCTATCAGAGAAAGGGAAACTGGCCCTCCCCCGCTTGGATATTGTCAAATGATTATTGGTAGTCAACCAACAAAATATTGCGAGAAACACACTACTTATGGTAAATACTGTGAAGAACATATGCCAGTTATGTACGGTCTCGAAGTGAAAGATGGGATATTAGTAGCTTCTACTCGTATTTTAGATGCTTCTTTACCATTTTCTTTAAACAGTCGTGTTCCTTTAGTCGAGGATTATCTTGTTAATCCTTCACGATCAATTCCTGAAGATGGTTACCCCGTTCGTTCACGTTATACTTATATTTTCGATCATCATAACCTTTTACTTTCTGGTGAAACTCTTACATTCAATACGAGTTCTCCTGAGTCAGGTCCTTTGCATGCACTTACCAGGTTACCCAAAGGGAATCCTAAAATCAATAGTTTCTTTGAGAAAGTCGGAGAAATGGTTTATTTAAGTCGGAAGCCCAAGAGAAAAATCAAACCTGGTGAAATGATCGCTGTCGAAGACCCTAATCCTCCCTTGGACAATCAAGACGAAAAGGGTGAAACTAAACAAGCCGATATCCTCAAACCGTTAACGAAAGCTTTAATTAAAATCTACAATAACATTCACGATACAACGAATGACCGAAAAGATTTTAAACGACACACAGAAAAGAAACTGGACGAATTCCTGGATGAAAGCTTTGAAGGTGAATTCGAACAAATTGCTCAAAATCTTTCCGAATTTTATTTTGATGATCCAAAGAAGTTCAAACGAGAAACAGAACGAATCTTACTGGCGTATTACAAAGAAGAAGAGAAAGCAGATTTGGAAGAAAAGAAACAAAAGTTATACAAGAAAAAAACCAATCCTAATAAAGATTATAAAAGAAGGAAAAAGCATCGTTTGAAACCGTCAAAGAGTAAAAAGAAACTGCCTCTTCAAACAGAAGAACAAAAAGTAGTGAATAAGGAAACAGGGACTGATCAAGAAGTTGAAACAGAGGAAGATGATAGTGTTGAGAGGCGACATAAAACGGAATTGAAAGAAGATGATGAAGAATTAGAAAAAAAAGAAGAGACCTTTTTGAACGAACGTTGTGCTCATTATGGTGTCGCTATCAACCCTTCCACTTTGAAAGGTGCTGGAAACGGTTTGTTTGCTTTAAAGGTTTTTGAGAAGGGGAAACTCGTTATTCCTTATGTTGAAGATGTGACTAATCCCGAATTTTTCAGTTCGACCCCAATTGCTGGACAATATGTCATGGAAGCTAGTTCCACCAGCTTTTGGAATGCTGAAAGTATCTGGTCAGGTGTAGCCCGATTCGCCAATAAATATACCAAAGGCAATTATCGAAGGGCTTTTACCGATGAAAAAGGTGTTTTTCATAAAGGACTTTATGGTAATAATTGTAAATTTCAAGGTTTTGTTGATCCAAGAGCTCCTGGTTTAACCGCCCGATTAGTGAACTTCAGGAGAATTGAAGCTTTCGAAGAAATCTTAGTGGGTTATGGTCCTGGTCACCGCTTCAAAGTTTGGGAAGAGGGAGATGGAGACGAAGAAAACGATCAAGATTTAGAATTAAAAGAAGAGGAAGAAGAAGAAGAAAAAAGCTTGGGTAACGATACTTCAGAAGAAGAGTTTCATTCTATTGCCGAAGGATCCTCGATCACATCTGCTCCTTTACCAGAAATTCCTTCTTCCTTCCCCGAATTGGGAACAATTATTAATCCTTTCATTTTTGGAACACCCCCCATCAAAAAAGAATTTGAAGAAATCGATAAAAAATATCCTATCTCTATGTCTGACCTAGAAATCGAACAAATCCGGAGCCAAAATCGAAAAAAAAGGAAGAATCAAAAAAATTTCATTGAAGATTCGTCCAAGAAAGCGAAAACGAGCGCTTCTTTTCGTATTGAGAGGCAATCCCATGCAGATTGCTTATTCGAACTTTCTCAAGAAACAAATTCACCGCCTGCTTTACCCAATAGATCACGAGTTTTTGATATTATGGATGTTATTTGGGCTTCGTAAATAATATTCTAAACTATTTCAAAATGAAAGAATTACTTAGCATTTGAAACTTACTTTTTTTCTGTGCTAAGCATCATGTCGGGATCAAAAAAATATGTTCCGATTGATTTGACGGGTTCTAAGAAACGAGCCAGAGATCCAAAGGATGAAAGCGTGGAAGAGGAAGTACTAAGGAAGTACTACGAAAAGAATGAAGAGAAAAAAAAGAATAAAAAAAGAGTCATAATCGATTTGGAATTCGATTCAGAAGAAACTGAATCCGAGGAGAGCGATGAAGAACTGTCATCGAACAACACAAAGTCCAATGATTCACTCTCGGTTCCTCCGATTCTTCCTTTAATGCCTCATTTACTTCCTCTCAATCCCGATTCAAACTATAGTAGAAGTAGTCTGCTACGTGAACACGGAGGTTCAGAGAAAAAGGCCGAAGTAAAAGAATATCAACCAACATCAAGAAAATCACGAAAGAAAATTTCGGATTGGACAGCAGATGAATTGAAAACCTCCATCTTTCAAACCATTGATCAACGAAAGAAATTAGAAGAAGAGAAAGAAGGACTGGAAGGAAATGAGTTATTATCCGCTGAAAAAAAAGATGACAAATTAGTGGCAAGACTGGACAAATGGGAAAAAGCCTTAGAAGCTTTACGCTTAAAAGAAGTCGAAATTGCTAAAGAAGAAGGAGAATCAGAAGAAGAGGGTGATGAAGATATTGCAGAAGAAAGTGAAGACGAAGAAGAACAAGTTGAATTGATAGTTGCGGACCTTGTTAAAGCTTTTACCGAAGCAAAAGATGAAGCTGAATTCAGACGCTCTACTGAAAAAGTCCTCGAAGAGTATCTCGAACAAAGTGAAGAAGATGAATTCTTTCGAATCACAAAACAATTAGCTGAAGTCTATGTCGATCGAACAAATAACGTAAAAACCTTCAAAAAAAAGGCTGAAAAAATAATCGAAGCCTTTCTTGAAGAAGAAGATGAAGAAAAGGAAGAAGTCATTCCAGAAGATGAAAACAGAGAAGTGTTACAACAAAACGTCATTGAAATGAAAGATAAGTATGCAGGGAAATTATCTGAAACCGATAAAAAAGTTAAAAATACAATTTTATCTCTGGATGAAAGGTTTAAACCAGAAAAGGCGAATGAATTTGAAAATGTTACCAAACAATTAGAAGCTAAGAAATCTAAACAAGAAAAAGGAGGATTTGTTACAGAAGCAGGTAAAGGTTTTGCTTATGAAGCTCCCAAGAAACCAGGTTCATCTTCGTCTTCTTCAATTCGCCTTTTACCAGCACCAACTCTTCCTATTCCAAACCCATCTACACCTAAACCACCCACCAAAGAGAGAAGACTCATTCAACCTGTATTAATTTCACCTTTGGACGAACGACCCTCTATATCCAGCATCGATCCAAATCGAAATTTAAATGTACCGAAGAATCGGTCTTCTTCCTCCGCTTCTCTTTCCCCTCCTGTTCCAGCCAGAGATTATATTGTGTTGGACGATGATGAAGAAATGAATAGCAATGTGAGCGGTAAAGGAGTGGTCAACTGGCGTAGAAGGAAATAGCTTTATTATTGATACAAATATTGAAATCGAATGATGTAAAATAAAATAAACATAAACACTACGTAAGATGCAATAAAAATGGCAAGATTTTCTAAAAACAGAGAATCTAAAAACCCCTTGTTTTCTTCCATCGATTCGAAAGGAATGACAAAAGTTGGGGCAAATGGCAAGAAAGGGACAGTACCGGGATCTAAAGCAATATATAAAGAAAGGTCATACGGCCATAATTTGATTTGATAATAAAGGCTAGGACTAAAAGTCCAAACGGACAGCAATAACAAATAAAATCCATCCTCGTTAGTCACATTGGTATAAGGATTACATTTGCTGCATTGATATCCTTTCGGTGTGAGTGTGTTCCAAGGGTCAAGTAAAATCAACGTGGAATTGGCTATAAAATTAACAACAGGACCCGCAACGGGCCTTTGTTTGCGATCAACCGGCAGAAATTGAACAGAAGTCAATTCAACTGAAGTGGAATTATCTTCGACCGTTATATTAATGAACTCATCGAAAGTGTAAAGATAAAAAGAATCTTCTTTTATTGAACGATGAGAATCATGGAATCTCCCTTGAAACTCGCTATGACATTGAACAAAGAAAACCCCGAAAATAAAACACCACAAAATGAATTTCATTTCTAATCCTTCCTCTTTTCTCCTTTTCTTTCTTTTTCTTTCCGGGTATATAACCCAGATTATAATTAATTAATACACTTCCTCAACTGTTTCTTCCATTTCGGTTACATTCGTTTCGATGGAAGATAAATAATCCTCGATCTCTGTTTTAGCTGAATCTTGTTCTTTCTCGTTCAAGGGTAGAAAATAACATAAATTACAAATTCGTTTTGGACGATCCAACGAACGAGGTTGGCCAAAGGGGCAATAATTGGACATAAAAAAATTGACAGAACGATTGGGATCATTGATATGAACCCTTTCAAAGTGTTTCTGAAGAATCGGACCGTAAGGAGCCAAATCATCCAACTGGGTTTTACATTCCAAAATTTTACCCAATAACAAACGACATTCCAAAATATTATCTGGATGTTCCACTAATAAATTAATCTTGCGATCCTTCGGTGACATACAGAACAATCCAAACAATTTCTTGCATAATTGCACCCGATCGGTAACTTTTTTCTCTTCAAATTTTGGATTATTTTCGAAATCGGAATTTACTTCTTTGTTAAATTGGATTAATTCAGTAGCTGTTAATCCATTAGGCAATTTAGGTTCTTCCACTTTCTGTTTCTTTGATGAAGGTCCATCGGCCATTTCCAATTTAGTAGCCGCAATACTATCGATGGCTTTCTCGAGTTGGGACTTGAGAGTAGTTATTTCTGTTTCGTACTCCTTTCTTTTTTTGTTGAGATCGGTGATTACCTTCGTTTGTTCTTCGTTCAAAATTGAAAGAGCTTCCACTTCCGTCAAACCATTCATAGCACGATCCAAAAGAAAGGGTGCAACATCTTTCAAATACATCAGACCTTGAAGTGGATTGAATTTTGCGACGCTATCCGTCATAAAATCGGAAACATTCGAAGCAGGCGGGAGAGTACAATCTCCATCTTCCGCTTCGGCATTTTTCTTTGATTTGGAAGCAGTCTTTGTGGGTTTCTTAATAGGAGGAGGAGCAGCCTCTTTTTTCTTTTCTTCTTTAGAGTGAGCCGTCTTCCCCTTCGTTTCAGAGGGTTCATCATACTTGCGTTCAAATTTCTCGTCTTCTTCTTCCTCTTGTTCCACAATAGCCTCTTTCTTTGGCTTTGAAGCGAAAGGATTTGGAGCATCAACTTTAACATAATTCTTTGGAAGAGGAGGGGAAGAACTAAATGTTAAACTCAATGATTTCCCTGCTTCAATGACAGACGAAGGAGGGGCCGGTCCGTTTACCTTATCTTGTTTCAAAACTTCTGCCACACTGTTAAAAGAAGGACCGGGTTTATTTTGTTTCGGTGGAGGACGATATTCAGAAGTCGTACTGGGCAAAGGAACATGAAACATAGAAGAACTCATTGTGGGAAGTACTGGTACTGGTTCTAATTCGGTGAACAAACTGTTTAGATTAGGAGGTTTGAAATTGTGAAGAGTAGGTTGAATAGCACTACTTCTATTTTGTCGCATATGGACGTTTTGAAATTTAAAGATGGTTTACTTTCCCTTGACAAGCGGGTAAAATAGGAGGGGTGACTTAGGTATGAATAATGAAAGAAGTCACCCCGAGTAAATTAGCCGGTCTGCGCGAAAAGCTAAACGGATATAAATTTTTAAAACTCCGGAGCAAGCGGAAAATTCCATTTTTTTTCTCTTCTTGTAAATTTAATCTCTGTCATGTATAAACAATAAATATTACAATCATTTGATCACTAAACTTCGAATGGCTTCCCTTCCAGAAGAAAAAGAGGAACTTCCATATGTTTCGGAAGAAGAAATCGATTTGGTTCTTTTGCGACTGAAAGCACCATCTGAATACTCAAACGAACAATGGGCATTGCGCAGCGAAGGAATAAGAATTGTTCTGAAAAGAATTAGAAAGAGAATCCTCCATTTCGGGAGAATATATCACGATTGGTATGAAAAGCACAAACAAAGGCGATTATCCCGTTTGGCTGGTAGACCTGCTGTCAATTATAACATTAATTTCGAATTGTGGGTTGATGAAATAAGCGATTTATGCATCTCTTGCTTAATCAATATGTTGAATGTTACAATTCCATCAGTTGCTCGAGGAATGAGAAGGCAGTTAAGAAACGAAATTATGGATAATCTTTATGGTTTGGTTCAGACCGAAGAACAAGTAGTTGACTACAACTTAAAAAATATAACCGAGCAAATGGTGAGCGTTCTCGAATCTGAAGGTTTATCAGTGGACGATTCAGAAATTGTCTACAGAGATTAATTTCAATAGAAACCAACGGCAAGAATAAGACTTTGTTGTAAATTTAATCTTTGCAATGTATATTGTATTTTTTCAAATTCGAAATTTTCTTTTACGATTCGAAATGGAGGCAAATGCCGCTTTCGAAAGGATTGGAAGAATTGTCTCAGAGCTAAAAGTAGCTTCCGAAGCCACTGATGAACAATGGGTTAGAAGCATTATTCCATTGAGAAACACTTTACTTAGTTTCAGCAGTGAAATTTACATGTTTGAATTGATGTTAAATGATAACTTTGAAATCTGGCAAGATCTTGCAGGAGCTACAGAACTCGAAGCACATATTGACGAAGTTTTGAAAATATGCAAAGAAATGTTTGAAAGTACGTTGGTCGTGATTTTACCTTCGGCCATTCGAAGAATTACAGGAGCCGATAACTACAATAAAGAATCTATTTTTCACTTCACTTTGGACAATGTTACAGCGGAAAAAAGAACTGTCTCTGACATCTTGGAAGGTTTAAACTTCAAAATTACTACGATTAATGAAGAAGGAGGTTATCGTTTATAAGAATTACCGAAGACGTTAATAATGCAATTGAAATAGATCAAGAAATAGAACTTCTTGTAATGAGATAAACAATGTCATTGAATTAAACTATCTTTTTATATTTCATGTACAAACAATTAGAAAAAGCCACAAACATTCGAATGGTTTCTCTTCCATCCTCCGAAGAGATCGATGGTGTTGTTTTGCGACTCAAAGCTCCTTCCGAATTTACAGAGCTTCAATGGTCCATGCGGAAAACGATGGTGAGTTATAAACTCCATCTCAGCAGAAATTTAATTATAGAATTCGAGACGGAGTATTATACCCATTATCACGATTGGCAACAGTCGAGTATGGCGGTTACATTCGAACGAACCAAAGATATAAACATAACGGTTTGCAAAGAAATAGTTCGTAATTTTTTGGCAGTGACTATACCATCAGCCGTCCGAGGCATGAGTCGAAGGAGTAGAAATGAAATTATTAACAATTTATATCTTCTTGTAAATGCCGACTATGAAACGATCCATAATATCATTGATTTTCTAAAAGTTAAACAAAGAGAGATTCTTGCAGCAATGGCTCGTCCAGATAGTCCACTCTTGTAAATTTAATCTATGTTTTGCATAAACGATAAAGAAATTAAATTGTTTGTATATACATCTTCATAAATCTATGATTATTATTCAAACTATTTTCAAACATGGCGTCTGAAGCAAAATCCTCCGCTCTCACTCCAAGTGCTTTGGTTGTGAAACAATTCGAACATGAATTGGAATTCATTAAGGTGGAGAAGGAGATGGCTAAAATGAAATTAGCAGAGAAGAAAAAAGGAAGAAGAGGTGTTATCACTCAGGAGAATTTAGATGATAAGTTCGAAGCTGCTGGTAAAGAAATTGCTGCTTTGGCCAAAAAAGATAAGATAGTGAAATGGAGTACGGATCGTAAGTATGTCTGTGATGCTGTCGAAAAATTCATTCATGAAAAATTTTGTGATGGTAAAAAAGGAGTGCTTTGTATGCGAAGTAAGGCTGAAATTCCCAATCGCAAACATCGAGCTTATATTCATTGGTTAGAAATTCATTTCAATTACGATCCGAATGCCAGCGATGTCGATTCGGGATCAGAAGAGGAAGAAGGAGTGACACACAAGAAGGAATCACCGAAAGCTAAAAAAACTAAGCAGTGAACATCATCAAATTTGTATTCTCCGTTAAAGGCAGCACCGTCAGAAGGGGCATGCTCATATGATATCGATTGGCCCAGCTTTCCAAACTTACTAGAATATCTTTTTTGTTTTCGTAATAGTCTCGTTCTCTAATAAACCAATGATATTTGGCCTTTTTCACTTGTTCTAAAATTTTGGGAAGAGATTGAGTTGGACTATTAGGAAAGAAACAAGGAGGTAAAAGTTGGAGTTTAGGTCGCATTTCTGTTTCGAATTCTTCGACTGATTTCTTGGCAGCTAGCACCCAATCCAATTCTGACCAACGATAAGCGATTAAATCGTTTAACACTACTCCCATTCTGTCACCTTTCTTCATTAACCAATGATAAAGAAAAGACGAATCTCGTTCACAAGAAATGAGTGCGGCCAAATCTCCATACATTTTTTGATCTAAAATCATCTGATAAGGAGCTCTATGCCTTATCATTCGTCTAAAACGCCTTTCTTTTTTATAATCCGTTCTTTGTAACCGTCTGATCCAAGCTTCTTCTTTCTCGTAAATTACCCGATCTTCGGTGAGATATCGGTACTTCACAATTGAATCCAATCGATTTCCCCAACGATTAATCGAAGCAGTATAAGCAGTAGATTCTAAAACAATCGGCACCAATTTCTCATGGAATTCTATAGTGGGCGCAACGTTGTTAATCATTCGAGCAGCGACTGAAACAGGTAGCAGAACAACAAAAGCGTGAGCAACATATTTATCTTTGACTTTGAGTTTGCCTAACGCTAAGAAAGCATTATATTGCAGGATGAAATCATAAAGAGTGAATAGTTTCTCTTGATTTCGATGAGCGGCGGAACTCATTCTTTTAAAACACGACCAAAAGGATAAGATCATCATCGCTCCATCCTCGCAATCAAAAGCAGCTGAAGTAGGACCTGGAAAAGTATTTAGCATAACCCATTGATCTGTAGCACGAAGCCGTCCATCATCTAAGCGCACTGTGTCATTGACATAGAGCTGACTTCGACTCATTAATGTTAACATTTCTCCCACTATCTCTGCTTTGACTAAAACACTCTGTTCTTTAAAATCCTCGGTCGTTATCCCTGTAATAATACAAGCAATTCTAAACCAGTTCCACATCACTCTTTGTACTTCGTCCTCATCGAATTTGGTTCGAGAA
>Ga0302300_1002315_pt1 | contig 9953 bp, 11 predicted proteins | sample III_Palsa_E1_1_FD_198756 | JGI IMG/M metagenome (GOLD analysis project Ga0302300, IMG submission 198756) | Peat permafrost microbial communities from Stordalen Mire near Abisko, Sweden - III_Palsa_E1_1 | ecosystem: Environmental > Terrestrial > Soil > Palsa > Peat permafrost | place: Sweden... | reverse complement strand
GATGGCGTGTTTATCCATTCGGGTACGGTACATACATTGGCCGATGTTGTTGTTTTTGAAGTACAGGAAAACAGTGATACCACTTATCGTTTGTATGACTGGGATCGTATTGATGCAAAAACAGGTAAGCCGCGTGATTTGGATATTGATAAAGCTATTGCCTGTATTGATTTTAATATAACCGACGTAGGCCCGGTAAAGCCCAAAGTTGAAACGCAAGAACCTGTGTTACGCGAAGAGCTATTTAATAACGAACACTTTATTTTATGGCGAATAAAAACTGAGTCTTCATTCTCTGTCGGAGCTCAAGATGTGCCACGAATATTGGTTTGTATAGATGGAGCAGGAGAGGTGCATTACGATGGCGCGGATTACCCCGTTACCAAAGGTGATGTAATGCTATTACCTGCAGTACTGGGTGTGCTAACCTGTTCGCCTAAAGGTAAAATTAACCTGCTTGAGATTGCCATACCTTAAACTAACTAAAATTTTACGAGTTATCCCGAACGGGATACAATATACTATATGAAAAAATTAATTGTATTTGATTTGGACGGCACACTTGCGCAAAGCAAAGCCTCCCTTGATGCCGAAATGGTGAAATTGTTTAGCCGGTTAATTGATACTGTGCACGTAGCCATCATATCTGGTGGCGATTGGCCACAGTTTGAAAAGCAAGTATTGTCGCATTTACCTCAGGATAAACATCTGAAACATCTTTCAATATTGCCTACCTGCGGTACAAAGTTCTATCAATATAAAAAAGGATGGAAAAAACTTTATTCCGAAGATTTTACAGACGATGAGAGAACTCAGATTATGGATGCACTTAATGATGCCATAAAAAAATCAGGAACTAAAGTTGAAAAAACCTGGGGTGAACCGATTGAAAATAGAGGTAGCCAGATCACCTATTCCGCCTTAGGGCAGCAAGCTCCGCTTGATGAAAAGATAACATGGGACCCAAAATTTGTAAAACGTAAAAAAATAAAGGCAATACTCGATAAAACATTGCCTGATTTCTCGGTGCAAATGGGTGGTGCAACCTCAATTGATATTACAAAACCTGGAATAAATAAGGCTTATGGTATGCGAAAGCTAAAAGATGTATTGGATATAAAAATAAGCGAAATGATTTTCATAGGCGATGCTTTATTTAAAGGTGGGAATGATTATCCGGCCAGTACAACTGGTGCTGATTGCATACAGGTACGAGATCCGGATGAAACAAAGCGTGTGATTGAAGCAATAATACTATGCCTGGGTGGTAAACCTGTTAAGGTTAAAATTAAAAACGATAAGTAATGGGTGAGTTTATAGTGCAGCGTTTAGGTACGCTAATGACACCTGAACCGGGTAATGAGTTGGAGGTTGAAGGTGTGCTTAATCCTGCCGCTATACGTGGGAAGGATGGGAATCTGTATTTATTCCCACGGATGGTAGCCAAAGGTAATTACTCACGTATTGGCATAGCACGTGTGAAATTTAATGAAGCCGGTGACCCAATTGGAGTTGAACGCTTAGGTATTGCACTGGAACCAGAGGCTGATTATGAAAAAAGGCCCGATGGCGGTGGATGTGAAGACCCGCGTATCAGTTATGTTGAAGCTTTACAGCATTATGTGATGACTTATGTTGCATTTTCAGCCAATGGCCCAAGAATAGCGATAGCCCGTTCAAATGACCTGTTGAAATGGGAGCGTGTTGGTTTGGCAAGCTTTAGTCCATATAAGGATATTGAATTTCAAGGTGTAGATGATAAGGATTCCTGTGTTTTTCCTGATGTAGTTCCAAATCCTTCGGGTAAGTTGGAAATCGCATTACTTCATCGTCCGATATTTCCCGGAACAAGCCCCGAAGAAATCGCAAAAGAAAAGAAGTCAAGAGAAATCGATATTCATTTAGAAAGTATATGGATCTCTTATCGCCCGGTTGATTTAAATAATCATATACCTGTTAAGGGAGCTAAGTTTACATCACATCATCGTTTGGCAATACCCGTGGCTGATTGGGAAAAATTAAAGATAGGATGCGGTACTCCGCCGCTTTTAACAAAGCATGGTTGGATGATCCTTTACCATGGAGTACATGAAACAGAAGGCGATGGTGATGAAAAACAGCGATTGGTTTATTCTGCCGGAGTAATGATTTTAGATAAGGATGATCCAACAAAAATTCTATATCGCTCAAAAGAACCTGTTTTAAAGCCTGATTTAGCCGATGAACAAGTAGGACTAATTGCTAATGTAGTGTTTCCAACCGGGATAGATTGCAGGAGTGATCTGGGTACGCCTAATAGGTTTGATATATATTATGGTATGGCTGATGACCGTATTGGTGTAGCCCGGCTTGATATTCCCGATGAGTTACCAGCTAATTAAAACAGAAGATAACGGGTAAGCCTGTACATTGCATAAGTGATAATTGGTGCAGCCATTATATCAATGGTGTAATGTATGTGCTGTACCAATAGCAAAGCGGCTAATATAATAATGGCTATAAAACCGATAATTTTATCGCTTTTTTTCTCCAGGCATAAGAATATCAAAGTCACGGTAGAGATATGTCCTGAGAAAAACAGGTCTTTGGTGATCATTTTTTGGCCGTAAAAAACGCCGGTTAAAGGATCGGCAAGGGGTATAAGGCCAATAGGAGGGTTAAGTGCAACAATGCTTATACTCAACATTCGTACTAAGCATACAAATATAAGCGTCCATACATACATTATATATATGGTTGGCTTATAAATGGCCCTGTACAAAATTAACAGGCCCATCCCCCAAATAACTATAAAAATAGCTATTGAAACGTTGTGTGCAGGTATACGAGCCAAAAGCCAATCGTGCAAAACCACACCTTGTCTTTGTTCTATCGTTTTAAAAAACTGTGGAAGTAAAATTATAATTATAGCAATAATAAAAGAGCCGCCAACCAGCCTTAAACGGTTTGGCCTGCTGTTAATAGCCTCCTTCCATCTGTCTTTTATTGATAAACCTATAATTTGCGTCACATTAAATTATTGAGGCGCAAAAATAATGTTTGCTTAGCAATATTCTGTTATTGTTAAATGAATATTAAATAATTAAAAAGTAAAATTTTGTAAGTCAATGCAATAGGGTTGCTTTTGACATTATATTTGCACTCGTTGAGTTTTAAATATTCAGAGTAATTTTATATACTTGATGTATAAAACCAATTGTAACTAAATGTCAGAAATACAGAGCGATAACAGGTTCGAGCATTTGCTCGATCTTCATCATTTAAAAAAAACTGGGCCACGGTTAAAGGTTTTATCCATGATGTCATCAAAAAATACGGCTACTTCCCAACCCGACCTGGAGAGCTTAATGCATGATGTTGACCGGGTTACGCTTTATCGCATTCTGAATGTATTTGAGGAGAAAGGTATCATCCATAAAGTATTTGACTTAAATGGTACGGCTAATTATGCCATTTGTACTTCAAATTGCCAAGAACATCACCACCACGATGAACACTTGCACTTTAATTGTGTTTTATGCAAAAACGTATATTGTTTAAATGAATTAAGCCTTCCTGAGTTTAATCTCCCGGCTGGTTTTAAGGTTGATGGCTTCACATTATATGCAACAGGTTTATGCCCTGAATGCAGCAAAAAAAGAAATTAAAAATTTTATAACCTTATTACTAAATTTTAGTTGTTGTTTTATACCTGTAAAAGCAATGCCATGTTAATGGCAAAAAGTATAATTAATGAGAAATAATATTAAAGGGTTAAAAGCGATTATTTGCCTTGTTTTATTTTGCTACCCTGTGTTTAATACCTTTGCTGATCCCGGTGATACTTCACAGAATAAACCATTCAAAGTCAGAACTATAGTGATTGATGCCGGGCACGGCGGTAAAGACCCAGGTGCACATGGTTCTTATTCTTTAGAAAAAAATGTGGCGCTTTCTATCGCTAAAAAATTAAGAAAAGCTATAGCGGATGAGATCCCGGATTTAAATGTAATAATGACACGTAGTGATGATACTTTCATTGAATTGCACAGGCGGTCGGCTATTGCGAATGAAAATCACGGAAACTTATTTATCTCTATTCATTGCAATTCATCGCCTGAAGGCACCGCAGCAAGTACACATAAGCAAAAAGGAGCGATGGTTTTGGTATATGGTTTTCACAGAAAAGGGGAACAACTGGAAGCCTTACGAGAAAACTCCTCAATTTATAAAGAAAAGAATTATAAAGAAACGTATGAAAGCTATGATGAGAATGATCCAACTAATCTTATCATCTTAAATGCTTACATGCAAAAATACCGTAAGCAAAGTATCCTGTTTGGCGATCTGCTGATGGATCATTTTAAAAACGTTGACAATCGCGTAGCAATAGGTGTGAAAGAACAAGGCGTATTGGTTTTGGCTCACAGCGCAATGCCTGCAGTATTAATTGAAACAGGATTTATAAATAACCCTCAGGAAGAAGATTACCTAAATTCCGAAACAGGTCAGAATGAGATCGTAAATACGATCATACATTCAATAAAGGCTTATCGGGATGAGGTTGATTCGAAGTGAGATTACATAATTCAATTTGACCATATCCGCACTCGCTGCCGCGAATTTAGCGCAGCGTAATTCGTGGTTACATTTGTGTAAGCTTCCAGCTTAACACACAAACTACAAGCTTTTGCCATGCCACACCACGGGTTATGCTACGCTAAACCCGCGGCAGCGTTGGTGAGGCAAAAATGCCCTACAAATCAAACACCAACTGCTTAGCTCTTCCATTAATCAATTCTCCGCCGCCAATATAATAAACAGGTGTTTCTTCATAACGTGATGCTATTACAACCTCAGTTCCGTTAGCATGGCTGTTAAAAAGTTCATAAACCAGTTCGGGCGAATTGTTATTTTTTGAAAGGTGCGCCAATAACAAGTGACTCATAAAAACAGGCCTGTGATTAATGAAAAGCTCCAATGCCTGTTTATTTGATAAGTGACCGTTTCCGCCACGGATTCTTTGCTTTAAATGGTAAGGATAATTGCCACTGTCAAGCATTTCATCATCATAATTAGCTTCAAGAAAAGCTGCATGGCATTTGCTGAAGTGACTTACCAAATGTTCGCAAGCCATACCGATGTCGGTAAATATGCCAACGGTAATATCCTGGCAGGTGATCACAAAACTATGCGGTTCTGATGCATCGTGGAATTTAGGAAAAGCAGTTACTACAAGGTTGCCAATTGTAACGGGTTGATAAGCTATAAAATGGATAAAACTGTATTCCTCAAAATTTAGTTTTAAATGTTTTAATGTGCCAGGAGTAATATAAACCGGCAAATTATACTTTTTCGCCAGTACCGGGATGCCATTAATATGGTCGGAATGTTCATGCGAAATAAATATCGCCTTCACTTTATTTATTGAAAGCCCCAGCCGTTTCATGCGTTTTTCAGTCTCGCGGCAGGAGATACCAGCATCTACTAAAATTGCTTCATGCTCATTACCAACGTAATAGCAGTTGCCATTGCTTCCCGAATTTAATGATGTAATAAATAGCGACATTCTTTACAAATTAACCGGTTTTAGTTCAAATTATCTTAACATTTTATTTACAAAACTGATGTATATATTTGGCGCATGGATTCATCAAAAACTTTACCTATACTGGATGCTCCCGAGCTGCGTGTACTTGGTGTATTAATGGAAAAAAGCAAAACCACACCAGATTATTATCCCATGACCATCAATAGCCTGGTAGCTGCCTGTAACCAAAAAACCAGTCGCAAGCCAGTGGTACAATATGATGAGGATACGGTTGCTACAGCTTTAAATACACTTAAAAGGCGCGGACTGATCTCCACAGCTACAGGCGGTTCTGATCGTTCGGTAAAATTTAAGCACAGCTTTGATATGCTTGTTAATGCTGAGAGGCCCACAAACCCCTGGCGAATTGAATACCAACTCGGGCAGGTTACATGAATTTGAATCTATTGAAGAAGTACAGGAAGTTTTAGAACGCTTAACTACTACAGAACCTGCATTTGTAGTGCAATTACCAAGGCGTGCGGGGCAAAAAGAGGCTCGGTATGCGCAGTTGCTTGCAGGTGTACCGGATGATACAGAAGATATTGACGAGCAGACAGGAAGATCAACTAATGGTTTAGAAACCCGCGTAGCTAAACTGGAACAGGAGCTTGCTGAACTGAGAGCAGAGTTTGATAAATTGATGAAAGAGTTGACTTAAGTAGTAGGCGCTGAGAATACAAAATGAGTAACCAGCTTATCACATATTATTAAGGAAGCAATAATAAGCGCTACACCTGCAATTTCATTAAGCCGGTGTATGAATTTTACTGAGATACGATCACGTAGCTTATCGGCATAGAAGGCTTTGGTGGTATCCATGCCAAACTGTACAATTAGTATAGTTAAAAACATGATCCCTATTTTAAGGCTTCTGTTATGTACTCCTTCATGATAAACCGTACTGGCAGTACCTATTACAAATGTCCAGTGCAGTAGGATTGTAGGATTGAAAATACACATCAAAAAACCCTTCAGAAAATACCCTGCACGATGCAGCCTGGTTGGTACCGTGATCTTATAACTAACCTCAGCTTTCTTAAATATATAATATATGCCGATGATAAATAATATGCTACTGCCTATTACACCGGCAACGGTTTTATCATGTGCTGAAATGTCAAAATATTGAGCGCCAAATAGTAATGCGCCAACAAATACCATATCGCTGCAAACTACGCCAAGCGCCAATGCAACCCCAGCATGAAAGCCCTTTTCAATACTGGTTTTAATTAAAGCAAAAAATACGGGGCCTGTGAGAAACGTCAGCACTAATCCAAATCCAATTCCCGAAATAACAGCTTCTATCATTAATAATAGGTTCAGTTTTAACTATGCGAATATGCAATTTTTATCTCTGAAAAAAATAAAAGTTTATAGCTGGGGATTATTAAATCAAAAAGTTTTACGTGAATTATAAAATTTGATTATGTTAGTGGTTTAATAAAACTTTGGTTTAACCTAAAATAAACAATGGAACAAGACAAAACAAAAAGCTATGGCTCGGCGCTATACACCCTAATTATCGTTTTTTTCTTTTGGGGCTTCTTAGCTGCCTCAAATGGTGTATTTATACCGTTTTGCAAAGCACATTTCAGTTTATCACAATTTCAATCACAATTAATAGATTTTACGTTTTACGGTGGTTATTTTATTGGATCGTTGATACTGTATTTTGCATCACAAGCCAGTAAGGTTGATATACTTAATAAATTAGGTTATAAAAATGGTATTATATTAGGTTTGGTAATATCAGCTGCAGGTGCATTAGGTATGATACCAGCCGTTGCATCGGGCTCATTTGGATTAATTTTAACTGTATTCTTTATAATAGCTATAGGGTTTTCGTTGCAACAAACTGCAGCCAATCCGTTCGTTGTGGCCTTAGGCCCACCCGAAACCGGATCAAACCGTTTGAACTTTGCAGGTAGCGTGAATAATATTGGTGCCTTATTAGGCCCTGTAGTGGTTGGTTTTGTATTATTCGGTTCAGCATCAGCCAAAATAGCCGACGCCGATGTGAAGATATCGTCAGTTGATAATCTATACTATATACTTGCAGGTTTATTTATAGCGGTTGCCATATTTTTCTGGGTGTCAAAGCTGCCAAAAGTCACAAGTGATGAAGTACTTGAGGCAAGTACAAAAGCAAACATCCCTCTTTTCGTTATATTCATTGCGTTTTTAATGATACTTGCTGCCGATCCTATTAGCAAGTTAAGTTCAATACCAAGTCAGTATTTTGTTTACGCTTCACTGGCAATAATTGTATTTACTTTAGTCGGTACTATGATCGCGGCCAAAAATAGCGTTCACGGATGGGGGGCTATGCAATACCCGCAGCTGATTTTAGGTATGCTGGCTATATTTACTTATGTAGGTACCGAGGTAACTATACAAAGTAATATGGGATCACTTTTAAAGACCCCTGAATTCGGATCATTTAAAGAATCGGAAATTGCACCTTATATATCTTTGTATTGGGGCAGTTTAATGATCGGCCGTTTTGCAGGAGCGATAGGTGCATTTGATCTTTCAAAAACAACAAAATATATTTTATATGTAATTGTGCCATTTGTAGCCTTTGGGTTGGTATTAGTAGTAAACGCAATAACTGGTGTTGATGTAAGCAATCTGTATGTTTATGCTGTTTGCGTGGCTATATTAGTTGTAGCTTTCTTTATAGGGCAGCAAAAACCTGTACGTACCTTATCAACGTTAGGCGTACTTGGTGTTATATTTATATTAGTAGGTTTATTCACAACTGGCAGGGTAGCTACATTTTCTTTTATTAGCGGCGGTTTATGCTGTTCAATTATGTGGCCTTCAATATTCTCTTTAGCAATAACAGGTTTAGGGAAATATACCAGCCAGGGTTCTGCATTTTTAATTATGATGATATTGGGTGGCTCTATTATTCCACCGCTACAAGGTAAAATTGCCGATGGTAGTAATAACCTGATCAACGGCATGAGTGGCATTCACTTTTCATATATAGTACCTGTATTAGGTTTTGCCTATCTTATATTCTTTGCCTGGAAAGTAAGCAGGGAATTGCAAAAGCAAGGTATTGACCTTGATCATGTTGAGGCAAAAGGCGGGCATTAATAATTTTAGTCATTAGGTCATTGGTCATTAAGTCATTAGATATTACAGTGACGCAATGACCAATGATTCAATGACAAATAAGAATGACAAAACTAAGTTTCGATCATATTTTCATGAACCTGGCATCCGACCTGGCCCAACGCTCTCATTGCATTAAGGCCCAGGTCGGAGCCGTTTTGGCGCGTGACACCCGTATCATTTCTATCGGCTATAACGGGCCGCCATCGGGTACTCATAATTGTGACGAGGAATGGCCCGAAGCGGGGTGCCCACGTGATGCAAGAGGAAGTTGTTCGCTCGCTCTCCATGCTGAAGAGAACGCTATATTGTATGCAGTTAAAAATGGCGCAAAACTTGAAGGCGCTGTAATGTACACCACTTTATCGCCCTGCCTGGCCTGCGCACGGTTAATCTTCTCAGCCGGTATTAAACAGGTTTTTTATAAAAACTCTTATGCCGAATATAAGGGTCTGCCAACAGATGAAGGAGTGGAGTTTTTACGAAAGTTTGGCGTAAGAACAGAGCAATTTGACCGCGATTTTGCTTGATTAGGTTGGTTTCGCTGATTATAGTCAATCTCCTCGATATGAGTTGACAGATAGTTAATCCTTCTTTAAAAATGGTTCAACTTTGCTTAATGCAAATTGTAATTGTTGTTCAGGCGTGAGATCGGTATTATCCAATATAATTGCATCCTGAGCACGGACTAAAGGGCTCTCCTTGCGTGTGGTATCCTGATAATCACGGTGTGCGATGTTTTCGAATATATCTTCCAGGGTAATATTAGGGTTTTTGGGTAATAGTTCCTTGTAGCGTCTTTCAGCCCTTACTATGGGGTCGGCGGTCATGAATATTTTAACTTGTGCATGTGGGAATACTGCTGTGCCAATATCACGGCCATCCATTATAATATTTTTTGAATGCCCCATGCGTTGTTGTTGTTTTACCATCTCCACCCGTACCTCGTGAATAGCCGATACTGCACTTACATTTTCTGATACCGGCATCTGCCTTATTTCTTCTGAAACCTCTTCATCGTTCAACGTAATATGCGTTTCATAGTCACGCGAATGAAAATTTAAATGGATATTCTTGAGCGCATCAACAACCTGCCCGTTATTATTCAAGTCTATCTTATTTCGTAAAAAATATAAGGCAACTGCACGGTACATTGAGCCGCTGTCTACATAAATAAAATGAAGCTTTTTTGCCAAAGCCTTAGCCAAAGTACTTTTTCCGCACGAAGAATAACCATCGATGGCTACCACAATGTTGT
>Ga0302300_1002314_pt1 | contig 9956 bp, 5 predicted proteins | sample III_Palsa_E1_1_FD_198756 | JGI IMG/M metagenome (GOLD analysis project Ga0302300, IMG submission 198756) | Peat permafrost microbial communities from Stordalen Mire near Abisko, Sweden - III_Palsa_E1_1 | ecosystem: Environmental > Terrestrial > Soil > Palsa > Peat permafrost | place: Sweden... | reverse complement strand
TCATCCTGCTGTATAGGTTAGTCCAAACCATGTGGTCTTCAGCCGTGTAGCTGCTGTATATCTGTTTTACCATCTTCTTAATTGTTTATTAAATCCCGCCATTCAATATTACTTACTTTTGTATATTTTTAAAAGCTCTTGCGCCGCATTTATTGGGGCAGTTTCCAAAGCCAGTACTTTAGTCTCCAGTTCTTTTATAATAGGCTTTAAATCAGTCTTCTGATAAAAATCTCTGTATAACTTTTCTTTTATGGTGTCGTGCATCCAGTGCAGGCTCTGTTGTTTTCTATTAGCAAATACGCCTTCTGTTCCTTCTTGTTCAAAATAATGGGTTATCATGGCCCACAATTCCACAATGCCCTGCTTGTACAGCGCTGAGGCAGTAAGGATTTCCACTTCGGCGTTGGAACCGAAATACTGCAATGTATTGCCAATATCCATTGCAGTCTTTTGGGCCAACACAGCATTATCTCCGTCCGCCTTGTTTATAACAATGCCGTCCGCCAGTTCCAGTATCCCTTTTTTTATGGTTTGCAAATCGTCTCCCCCTCCGGTAATCATAACTAATAAAAAGAAATCTACCATGTCTTTTACGGCAGTTTCGGTTTGGCCAACGCCAACAGTTTCTACAATAATTATCTCAAAACCTGCCGCTTCGCAAAGCAATATGCTTTCCCTGGTGCGGGCTGCTGTACCGCCGGGGGTTGTTCCGGCAGGGGAGGGACGTATGTAAGCCAATGGATCTGCAGAAAGTTCTTCCATTCGGGTTTTATCGCCCAATATGCTGCCCTTTGTAAGCCTGCTGGAAGGGTCTACAGTAAGCACAGCTACCTTTTTACCCAGTGAAGTGAGGTATTTCCCTAAAGCTTCTATTAAAGTACTTTTGCCTGCTCCGGGAACGCCTGTTATGCCTATTCGTTGCGATTTGCCGGTATAGGGAAGTAGTTGTTCAATTAATTTAACGGCCAGTTCCCTGTCGGTTTCTAATGTACTTTCCAGCAGGGAAAGAGCTTTTCCGAGGATAATTCTGTCGGCTGCAAGTATTCCTTTAAAGTATTCATCAAAAGTCAATCGTTTTCTGGCAGATGGCATAGTTTTTGAGCTTCTCAAGAGTAAAATTTAATTGAATAATAGAGAATTATACAAAAACATACTATTTTTACTATAACTTTCCTATTTAAGATACATGAAAGAAAGAATAACATTGCCAGATTATATAATGGCAGTAGTGTTTGTTTTTGGCAGCCTAGGCTTGCTATCCTATATAGGCGGCAATATACAGTCGGATGTAATAAATCCTGTAGAAAAAGCATTTGGAGATTTTGAACTAACAGATATTGTTTTCTCTTACCTGCGAGAAAGACCAGGCGTAGATACAAATATTGTTTTAGTGAACATTGGCGATTTGGACAGGGCTGGTATTGCTGAAGAAATTGAAATCATAAACCAATATAAGCCCAAAGTAATAGGAATAGATGCTTTTTTTCGAAAACCCAAAGATGCTAAAGCGGATTCAGCTCTTTCATCTGCTTTTTCGAAAGTTGAAAACCTAGTGTTGGTTAGTAAAGTGAATCGATATAATGAAGAAAAGGAGCGTTATGATACACTGGAATTGTCCAATCCAATATTTGCCCAGTATGCCATGAGCGGGATGTCTAATATGATTTCGGAAGGCTATGATGCTTTTAAAACTTCCAGAACATTTAGCACCCGAGAAAACGTAAAAGACACCTCAGAAATTGCTTTTGCAGTTAAACTTGCGGGCATTTACAACCCAGAAGCAATGAAAAAATTGCTTGCCAGAGGCCATGAAACTGAGATTATAAACTACCAGGGAAATTTTGACCCTAAGGTAACTGACCAGGCAAAATCAGCAAATGCAAAAAACGTATTTACGGCATTAGACATAAGCCAAATATTTAACGAGGAATTTAATCCTGATATAATAAGAGGGAAAATTGTGCTAATGGGTTATATGGGGCCTAGCTGGGATAAAATAACCTGGGAAGACAAATTTTATACCCCGCTTAACAAAACATATATTGGTAAAACAAACCCTGATATGTATGGAGTGGTAGTTCATGCCAATATTATTTCCATGATTCTGAAGGAAGCTTATATTAACGAAATGCATGCCGATATTGATTATTGGCTAAATATCTTGCTCATTCTCATTAACATCTATATTTTTTATTGGCTATTAATCAATACAGGCATCTGGTGGGATGGAATCTCGATGTTGGTTACCTTATTCCAGGTTTTAATATTAATAGGGATAGTTGTTTATGTTTTTAACGGGTATAATTATAAATTTGACATTACTTATGCATTAGTGGCATTATTCTTGATAGCAAACCTATTAGAGATTTATTACAACATTATAAAACCTTTGTATCGAAGGATTAGGAAAAGATACTTATATTTGCAAAGATTAAAAACTTCTAAAGCGTTATGAAAGCTAAATTACTACTCTTCCCGCTAATTTATTTATTAAGCAACGTTTCATTTGCCCAGACTGAAATGTTCAAAGTCCTTGCCTCTAAAGGAACTAACAAGGCTACTACAAACAACACAGACTGGAAACCCATTAAGGTTGGAGATAAACTAACCAATCAGGAAAAGATTACGTTGGATGAAAACAGCTACCTTGCCCTGGCATATTCCAATGGAAAAACCATTGAACTAAAACAAAAAGGAACTTATGAAGTTTCTAAACTTGCAGAAGAACTTAAAGCTCAGAATTCCAGTGTTAGTAAAAAATATGTTGATTTTGTAGTAGGTGAAATGACTAACCAGAACGACGATATAAACAAGAACAGGCACAAATACATGGCAGTAACCGGATCCGTAGAAAGGGGAGGCGATGATATCTCTATAGAATCGCCAAAAGAAAGCTTTGTACTTAGCGGGCCTGTTATGGTAAAATGGTCTCACGTAAATGGAGCCTCTGTTTACATAGTGGAAGTTATTAATCTTTTTGGGGAAACTATAATAAATGAAGAGACTAAAGGAAACAGTGCAACAGTTGATCTTTCCAAAGTTAAACCAGCAGACCAAACAAATTTGATATGGACAGTTTCTGTAAAAGAAAAGCCAAGTGTAAAATCATCACAAAACCTTTTTAAATTTTATTCACAAGCAAAGTCCGCTGAACTTAGCAAAGAAGTAGCAGAGCTTAAAAAAGACCTTTCACAACAATCTGCCCTTAATAAAATAGTGTTAGCGTCTTTCTACGAACAAAATAAACTAATGCTTGACGCGCAGGAAAGTTATGAACAAGCTATTTCTATGGAGCCTGAGGTTGATGATTACAAAGCGTTGTACGGAAAATTTTTGCAAGGCAATAATATTGCTTCCGTAAAACAGTAGTATATAGTATATTTGAATTTATATATAATAAAAACCTCTTTTTTAAAGAGGTTTTATTTTTTTAAGATTAATAAGTTTGATTAATGATTAACGGAAAAAAAATTGTTGTTGTAATGCCTGCATACAATGCAGAGAAAACTTTAGAACAAACATATAAAGAGATTCCCTTTAATATAGTAGACGAGGTTATACTAGTAGATGATTTCTCTAAAGACTATACTTTTGAAGAAGCCAGAAAGCTTGGAATTCACAAGGTAATTAGGCATCAGAAAAATACAGGATATGGCGGCAACCAAAAAACCTGTTATAGGGAAGCTTTGCAAAGCAATGCGGATATAGTAGTAATGCTGCACCCCGATTATCAGTACACACCCTTGCTATTAGAGGCAATGGTTTACCCTATTGCCAGAGGCTTGTACGATGTAATGCTTGGCTCACGGATATTGGGGAAGGGAGCTTTACGCGGTGGCATGCCCATGTATAAATACATATTTAATCTTATTCTTACCTTTTGCCAGAATGTGTTAATGTCTCAAAAACTGGCAGAATATCATACTGGTTATAGGGCTTTTAGCAGAGAAGTACTGGAAAAACTGCCCTTAGAAAAGAATTCTGATGATTTTGTTTTTGATAACGAAATGCTGGGACAGATTTTTTATCATGGCTTTACAGTAGGAGAAGTAAGTTGCCCTACTAAGTATTTTAAAGAAGCAAGCAGTATAAATTTTAAACGAAGCGTAAAATATGGATTAGGGGTGCTAAGGGTATCGCTTACTTATCGCCTTCAAAAAATGGGGTTGGGTAGCTATAAAATATTTGATTAATAGAGATTTATGAAATTAAATCTTGAAACTTCATTATTTTAGTTAATTCCTATCATCACAAAAGATCCCCAATACAATGGTTCCTTATACTTTTCTTTAATTGCTTTTTTTGCATAAAGAAAAGCCTTTCTTTTATCATTAGTTAATAGCCATTGTTTATAAAAAGTAATCATTAGTTCCTGTGTAACCTCGTCAGAAACTTTAAAAAGACTCATAATGATAGTTTTTGCGCCAGCCATCATAAATGCCCTCTGTAGCCCGTAAACACCTTCTCCAAGTTGTATTTCCCCAAGACCGGTTTCACAGGCGCTTAGTACTACTAGTTCCGTGTTATCAAAGTTAAGGTTCATAGCTTCATAGGAGGTAAGAATGCCATCTGCGCTATTAAAGGCATAAGCGTTAGTTTTATTTACCAAGTATCCGCCGTTCACAAAAAGCAGCCCCGATTTGAGAAGAGGGTTTACTACTGATTTACCTTCATTTATACCTTCTAATTCAGCATCAGAAGGGGCTTGGGTATCTTCCATAAAGAAGCCGTGAGTGGCAATATGCAATAATTTAGGACTTCTAAGGCTTTTAACATCTTCCTCAGTCGCGTTTATTTCTACATACATTTCAGAATCCCATCCCTGCGATACAAGAAGACTGTTGATTTCACTTACTTCTTTCTCTGCGCCCTGCAATTGTGATATTTTATGGGATGCTACCGTGGAATCAGCATAGTAAATTGGATTTCCAAACAGGTCGGCAACAGGAATGGCGTCTTTTGCTTTAACTTTTTTCTTAGATTTATTAGGTTCACTGGCATTTTGCATTGACAGTTTATTTTTTATAATCTCTTTGGTATTATTTACTAATAATATTTCAGAGCTATCTATCACATAAGTATTATTAGATTTAAGAGACTCAACATTGATCTGGTTATATACTCCGTCCGGAGAGAAATAAATTTTTGCTTTTTTGTTCGTTATAGCCTTTTCAATTGGCTTCCAGTAGTTGTTATAAGAAATATCATCTTCAATATTGTGTTTTATACAATTTCTGTAGTATTTAAGATACCTGGTTTCCATCAGTTTCCCATCATCTAATAATATAAGTTGGGGATTATTACGAGTAGTGGGCGTTACTATTAGTACTGCATACATCACAGAGTCAGTAAAGGAAGTGTTATATTTTCTGTATCGTATTACTTCAATAGCTACCTCATTTTCGTCCAGTTTAGCTTGTATATCTTTCCATTTATAATCTTCTTTTTCGTAGTTGTTAGCAAAGATTTCGGACGACTCAGAAAGCTCTTTCTCAAGTGTTTCAACTTCTTTCTCTACTGTTTTTGGATCTAATCCTGAGTTATTAATCTGTTCCGGACTCATTGCCAGCACAGAGGTTAAAAATTCTTTCTTTGTCATCCAGTCGTCGTATTTGCTTATCAGACTGGTGTCTCCACTATTTAATATTCTCTGGCGTACTTTAATAGAAGAGTTAAGTAGTAAAGCTTTAGTGGTAAGCGCAAAGTTGTACATATTGCCTATAGCGTCAGGGTTTTCATCCTTCAGTTTTATTGCTAAGGAGCAGTAAAATTCAAAATCGGGTTTTATCAAATTCCAAAACTTAGTCTTCTCGCGGTCGCTCAACGAGGGGAAATATTTTTTTATATAGGAAAGATAAATGGAAGTTGTTTCATCAAAATTCTTATAAGCGGTTTTGTAATCGCCAAGTATAAAGTTCATTTTACCAACCTGACTTAATGCCTTTACATAGTTAGGGTGGTTGGCGTCAAATATTTTTGAGTAAATATTCCGCGCTATCAAGTATTCGTTTTTAGCGTCTGCGAATTTTTTTCGTTGGTAAGCAGTATTTCCTTTTAGCGTATGTATTTCAGCAGAGTGCACATTATTAGGCCCAAATTTGTTTACCCAAATAGTATTCGCCTTGTTTAGCCCTTCTTCCGCTTGTTCTAACCTACCTGTTTCAAGATAAAATAATGCGAGATTCTTGGTCACTTCTGCCCACTCGGGGTTATCGTCTCCCAAAATGCCGCTAATAGTAGTTAAGGATTCTAAAAATAGATTTTCTATTTGTTGCTTGTTTTTGTTATTATAAAATTTAATTAAGGCAAGTTCATTAAGTGTCTTACCTACCTCTACATTTTTTTTACCATATTGTTCTATTTGTATTGACAGTAGTTTGGAGGCTGTTTCCTGGGCTTTTTCATAATCTCCTATAGCAATGTATAGTTTGGAAAGCTTATCAAGCCCCGAGGCATAAATAAGCGAGGTGTCGCCAAATATCTTTTTGCTTATTTGTAAGGAACGGTTTATGTATTTCTGGGCATCGTTAAAAGAGCCTGTAATAATATTAAGCCCTCCAAGCTGATTAAGTGGATTTATAAGTTCGCGGCTATCTTTACCATATCTGGATTCTTTTGATTTGATAGCATTTTGTAAATTTTTATTAGCTTCCTGATACTTTCCTGTCTGGATATAGAGTAAAGCAAGCCCTTCAGATATGTAAGATGATTCTAATTCCGATTTGCTGGAATACTTTACTGCTTTTTTAAAGTTGTTTTTTGCTTCTTCGTAGTTGCCTCTTATTACATTTAACCTTGCAAAAGTCTCAAGTATCCGTGAGTAGTAAATATTATTTTCAGGAACATCGTAAGAGGTAATTCGCATAATGGTTTCTGCGTTATTAAGGTTTGTTTCAGCCTCAGTATATTTACCCAATGTTATTTCCATGTCGGCCTGTTTGGTAAGGGCTATAGCATAAGCAACATTTTCTTTGCCAATAGTATTTTTAATAGCTGTACTATTTGATAAAGCTATTTTATAGCCTTTATCGTATTCGTCAATTATTGAATATAATCTTATTATATCATAATTAAAGTTAATATACGACTGATACATTGGCCCCATCTGCTCTCCAACATAAGAAAGATTATTATTGAAAAGGTTTTCTGCTTTTTTGAAATTATTTGTAACGGTAGCATTATAGTTCGCAAGGTATAACTGCGCAATACGATAGTAAGGAGATTCTTTACCCATTACTTTCTCTTCCATTTGTATTAAATCAGCAAGTGTTTTATCAGCGCTTTGGAAATCATCATTAGCCAATTGCAGCTTATATAATCTTTCCAGTATTGTTAACTTATCCTTATGCACAGGAGGGTAAAAAGCGGCGCTAGATAGTATTAGATTCACTTTCTCTGCTGCTTTTTCATAGTCTCTTCTATCCAACGCCGGCTCCGAAAAATATTTTTCAAGATCAAGTAATTCACTATGCGCTTTATAAATAGAGTATTTATTGTAATAACGGTTTATTCGAACGTCCATTATATTTTGGCGTTTATTCGCCTGAACGGGTTGTCCCCTTTTTTTATAAGATAGTACCCACTCTCTTTGCACAGCCAACGCCGGGCGGCTGTAGTTCTTTATATTTGCTTTGGAAAGCAAAGACCCCGCTTTATCAATAATAAAACCTGCTTTTCTTATATTGCCAAAGGCTTCATTGGCGCCTGATTCTAATAGTAGGTTATTTATATATAAGATGCTTTTTTTGCCTTGGTGTTTATGTATATAACTATCACTCTCGTCAATCATGGAATCTGCCCTAGGGAGGTCTTCCATACTTAAGTATGTTTTTGCAAGCAAATACATGGCTTCGCCAAGGGCTTCTCTTCTTTTTTCCAGGTCGGGCCTTCCTACTTTTTTGTTTTTTAAATTGCCCTTATCATCTGTGTAAGGCTCTTTTTTTACTATCGTAGCTGTTATAGAAGGTATAGTAGTTTTAAGCGTTGCAACAGATTTATTAAAGAAACCAGTGTAATAAAAACTCCAGGCAAGAGTTAAATTTACTTCGTTGATAAGAACAATGTTTTTAATTTTTTTCTGATCCGCTAAAAGTTTTGCCTGGTTTATTTTATCAGTCCCGTTCACATAGTCGCCATATTCCATATAAGTTTGCGCCGCATAACAGAGTGTTTTTGCATACTCCTCTGCATTTGCCTGAGAAAGTAAACTGAGTGCATTAGCAGCAAGGTATGTGGTGTTAGTATAATCTTCAAATCGGCTTAACGCATCATAAAGTTTGGCTTGCTGGTATAGGGCGCAGGTATATAGGTATTTGTCAGCATCTTTATCTTCCAGCTTGTTAACCAGAGTCTTACTTTTTCTTAATGCATCTTTATAATCCCCTTTTGTATATATCTTTTCTATTTCTAAAAAAGAGCCTACCTTTTTTTGGGCAATTAGGGAGGTAAATAAAAATAGGCTAATTAGAAGAAGAAATATAGATTTCATAATATAATTATTGCAAGTCTAATAACTCTGTAAAATAGAAAAAAAGCCATCGGGAAGCAATTAAAATCGATTGATATTGTAGGGATTACCAGAATTGATAATCTAACCAATTATTTTGTTGATTATTTGTATATTATGTTTTATCCCTTAAAAGCGAACCCAATTATTTAATAAAATAATTAAGAATTTCTTTTGCAGCTTCTGCAATAATTGTGCCAGGGCCAAAGACGGCAAAGACGCCTTCTTTTTTCAGAAATTTATAATCGTTTGGTGGGATTACTCCGCCTGCTATTACCAGAATATCTTCGCGTCCAAGCTTTTTTAACTCTGCAATAAGCTCTGGCAGCAGCGTTTTGTGGCCTGCTGCCAGCGTTGATATGCCAACTATATGTACATCGTTCTCAGCGGCTTCTTTGGCCACTTCCGCCGGCGTTTGAAACAACGGGCCTATGTCTACGTCAAACCCAAGGTCTGCAAAAGCAGTGGCAATTACCTTGGCTCCGCGGTCGTGTCCGTCCTGTCCCATTTTGGCTACAAGTATTCTTGGCCTGCGGCCTTCCAATTCTGCAAACTTGTCCGATAGTAATCGGGCTTCTGCCACTGCTTTACTATCAGCAGATTCCTTACCATACACCCCTGATACTCCTTTGGAGGAGCCTTTATACCTTCCAAATTCTTTTTCCATTGCCAAAGATATTTCTCCTAAGGTAGCTCTTTTTCTGGCTGCCTGTACGGCAAGTTCAAGTAAATTTCCTTCAGCGCCGGCAGCGCATTTTGTAATAGCCTCAAGCGATTTGGTTACTTCCGCATTATTTCTTTTAGCTTTAATTTTTTGTAGCCTTGCAGTCTGGGCTTCTCTTACGGCGGTGTTATCTACTTCTAGTAGTTCTATTGGTTCCTCATTAGTTACCAGGTAACGGTTTAATCCTACTATTATATCTTTGGAGTTATCAATGCGGGCTTGTTTACGCGCTGCAGCTTCTTCTATTTTAAGTTTAGGCAATCCTGTTTCTATAGCTTTAGTCATTCCTCCTATATTCTCTACTTCTTCAATAAGTTTCCAGGCTTTGCGGGCTAATTCGTAGGTTAAGTATTCTAGGTAGTAGGATCCGCCGAAAGGGTCAATCGCGTTGCATATACCTGTTTCTTTCTGTATAAACAATTGGGTATTGCGGGCTATTCTCGCCGAGAATTCTGTGGGTAATGCAAGGGCTTCATCCAGAGCGTTAGTATGCAAGGATTGGGCCCCTCCTAACACAGCGGCCATAGCCTCAATACATGTTCTGCCAATATTGTTATAAGGGTCTTGTGCCGTAAGGCTCCAGCCAGAGGTTTGACAATGTGTTCTTAGGGCAAGCGATTTTTCGTTTTTAGGATTAAACTGTTTTACCAACTTTGCCCATAACATTCGCGCAGTGCGCATCTTGGCAATCTCCATAAAAAAGTTCATACCAATGCCCCAGAAGAA
>Ga0302300_1002308_pt1 | contig 9979 bp, 5 predicted proteins | sample III_Palsa_E1_1_FD_198756 | JGI IMG/M metagenome (GOLD analysis project Ga0302300, IMG submission 198756) | Peat permafrost microbial communities from Stordalen Mire near Abisko, Sweden - III_Palsa_E1_1 | ecosystem: Environmental > Terrestrial > Soil > Palsa > Peat permafrost | place: Sweden... | reverse complement strand
TGACAACCCATTGTTGGTGTTTCGGGATAATATGTTTTGTTTTTATAATACTCAGGGTCAATTGTAGTGCCATGAGCAATAATTTCAGTACGGCCAGCCTCGCCTGCATAGTAACTTTCATAAAGAGGCAAATAATCTTTTAAGTCATCAGGCAATAATTTTTTGTATAGGTCAGGTGTCCATGAAGTATCTGTGATAGAGGGATTATTTAAAAAATGTTTGATGCTTGTTTCATAAGGCATTGTAAGTTGTATGTTTTCTGTGGGTCCGATAAAATCAGCGCCTGAAACACCAAAACCGTCCATCCTGAAAACACCTTGCGGTGTATTGCCATTGGTTAAATAAAAAGGAAGATTACTGATGCTTCTTGCCAATTGCGGCACATTAAAAATACTTCCATCATTGTTCTTTATAAAATTTCCGGAAGCATCTCTTACAATTACAATTCCTGGGTAATCCCGGTTCTTTCTTTGTATGCTAAAAACAACTATGTTTTTTTTGAGAAAGCTTTTTGAAAAAAAAGAACTTAGTATTTTTTCGGTTGATAATTTTTCTTGTTGATGAAACCTGTTAGCCAAGATCGTTAAGAGATTATTTTGTGTTTGATTCCAACCATAAATTTTATTGTCTTTATCAAGTTGTGATAATAAATATATCCTTGTTGTATCTGATGAATCTGTTTGTGCCAGGTATTCAGCACATAATGCGAATAATTTTTCATCATTGATTTTTTCAATTAATTGATTTACCTGGATATCAAATTCGCCCGGGTAATTTGCATAACACAATTCTATCAGTGCATGTTGAAAATCCACGCTTCGCTTGCCAATAGCATCAAAAGCATGATGCACACAATCATTGGCCCATGGCAATTTGTATTGCAATACTTCCATCGCCCAAAAAGCATCTTCCCAGTTTTCCTCTGTAGAATCAGTTAATGGCAATGAAAGGTTTTTGTAAATAATATTATTGATGATATTACGCCGCGCATTGATACGGTTCTCTTTGATAGCCCCCCTGAAATAAAGTGCAGCATCATCTTGCGCATTACTATATAAAAAAATACAAGAAAAAACTATCGATAAAATAAACTTATATAACTTCATAATTATCCATTATCAATTTGCTAATATCCATATTTTTCTTTCCAAAGCATTTTTAAATATTTACGCAATTCATCTTCACGTACATTTTTGCCGGGTTCATAAAAGGCAGTACCGCTTAATTCATTGGGTAAATATTCCTGCGGAGAAAAATTGTTATCATAGCTATGCGAGTACTCATATCCCTTGTGGTAGTTTAAATCTTTCATAAGTTTTGTAGGTGCATTGCGGATATGCAAGGGCACTGGCAGATCGCCATATTTGCGCACCGCCGCAGATGCTGCATCAATAGCCATATATGATGCATTGCTTTTTGCAGAAGATGCCAAATAAGTTGCGCATTGCGACAAAATGATCCTTGCTTCCGGATAACCAATTTTATTTACAGCATCAAATGTTGCGTTGGCCAACAATAATGCGTTAGGATTTGCATTGCCAATATCTTCGCTTGCTAATATTACCATTCTCCGTGCTATAAATTTCACATCTTCACCACCTTCAATCATCCGCGCCAGCCAATACACAGCAGCATTTGGGTCGCTGCCTCGCATAGATTTTATAAAAGCAGAAATGATATCATAATGCTGCTCGCCGTTTTTATCATAAATAGCAATACGTTGCTGTGCTATCTCCATTACTTTATCATCTGTTATTACTGCATTTTTGGCTAGTGTTTCAGTAACCAATTCCAACAGGTTTAATAATTTTCTTGCATCGCCGCCGGAGATATTTATTAATGCCGCTGTTTCTTTCAGTTCAACATTTTTTGTTTGTAAAATTTTATCTTCTTTAATAGCATGGTTCAATAATGCGATCAAATCATTTTCATCCAAAGGTTTCAAAACATATACCTGGCAACGGCTAAGCAAAGCGGAATTAACTTCAAATGATGGGTTCTCCGTAGTAGCCCCAATTAAAGTGATAATACCTTTTTCAACTGCTCCTAAAAAAGCATCCTGCTGGCCTTTATTAAAACGATGTATCTCATCTATAAATAAAATTACATTGCTTTGTTTTTTTGCAAGCTCAATTACTTCACGTACTTCTTTTACGCCACTGCTGATAGCGCTTAACGTATAAAATGGAACCTGCAATGTATGTGCAATGATATTGGCAATAGTGGTTTTGCCCGTACCAGGCGGTCCCCATAAGATCATACTAGGCACTTTATTATGTTCAATGGCTGTGCGTAAAATACTTCCTTTGCCAGTCAGGTGTTGCTGGCCAACTAACTCATTTAAAGATGATGGGCGTAAACGTTCTGCTAATGGTGTGGATGAAGGCATTTCTTCATTGAAGTTAAGAAGAAATCAGAATGTATTATATTGTGTAGGACGTATTTGCCGCTTATTTAACATCATTGCTTTATCCTTGTAATTAATATGTTGTCAACTGCAGACTTCTATTGAGATGAATTCGGTTTTACTCTTCAACATCCACTAAAATAAAGTATTATATTTGCCCAATTATAAAATACAGGAAAATTAACCCCCGGCAAATGCATCGCAGTTCAGCGTTCTTTTTGAAAAAGCATATTATTCTATTGTGTGTGTTTACCATGTGTCTTTTTGTTGCTGCACAATGCCAAACACCTTCTGCAACATTACCAAATGGGCAGCCGCTTAACCAGCAAAATATTAATAGCTTGTTGCAACAAAATGGGATAAACCCCACCCAATTAACTCAGGGAAATTTCAAAGCTTATTTTCAGGATAATAACCAGAAAGATGTTGGCACAGATAAAAATGCAGATCTGCAAACCAAGATGCAAAATAGATCTTTGGATAAAGACAGTACGCAAAAAGATAATACAAAGCCAAACCCCAATGGGCCTGACCAAACCTATGGAGCCAATGTGTTTCAAAACGCAGCCATGATGGACGTTTCTGAATTATCAACGCCACCATTGGATTACCCAATTGGCGTTGGAGACCACATTGTAGTTGCATTATGGGGCGGTGGTGAATACCAGGAAGATTATGTAGTAGCCAGGGATGGATCGATATTTCCGGATCATCTTGGAAAAATAATAGTACAAGGCCTTACGTTTGAAACTGCCCGCGCATTGATCTATTCGAGGTTTAAAAGCGTAGTACCATCAACTACCAATATCGAAATAACCTTAGGCCAGCCAAGAACAATCAATGTAAATGTTGGCGGCGAAGTAATGAACCCGGGACCGGTAACTGTTTCAGCTTTTTCAAATGCATTTAATATTATAGGATTAGCAGGCGGTGCTACACAATATGGCAACCTGCGGGATATACAAGTGAAACGGGATGGTAAAATAATTGAATCATTAGATGTTTATAAATACCTCACTTCAGGCGATATGGGCTCACATATTTACCTGGAGAATAATGATTTTGTATTGGTAACTTTTTTTGATAAAAAAGTATTGGCTACAGGGCAGTTTAAGCGCCCGATGTATTACCAGTTAAAAAAAGATGAAGGGATAAAAGCACTTATAAAATATTCAGGAGGATTTACTCCAGACGCATTTTCATCGGATGTAAAAGTGATACGTACTGAAAATGAAAAACAGGTAATACGCGATGTAAACGCAACAGCTATTGTGGAATTAAGCGACCAGGATTATTTATTACGTGATGGAGATGTTGTAAGAGCGGATTTGATAAAGCCCGGTATTATTAATAAAGTAGAGGTACGGGGCGAAGTATCTTATCCCGGAAGTTATGAATTAAGAAAAGGCGACCATTTATTTGATGTAATCAACAGGGCAGGCGGCATTACAAAAAATACCTTTTTGCCAAGGGCATATATATTCCGTGGTGCTGGCGATTCAGCTGCTGTTAAAACAAACAAAGTAGAAGTAGACCTTACAGATATCAACCAGGGAAATAATAATTTAAGCAACCCCAATAATATATTGCTGCAAACAAATGATTTGATACAACTATTTGCCATCACTGATTTTGCTGATCAGCAGTATGTAGAGATTTTTGGAGAAGTACGCAAAGAAGGAAAACTTAAAATGTATGGTGGTATGACTTTGCAAGATCTTCTTTATCTATCTGGTGGCTTAAAGCCTTCGGCAGAATACGGGCGATTGGAGATTTCGAGTGTTGTTGATGTAGACTCTGCGAGGCAAGGATTAAAGCCAACACGTAATATAGTAAAAGATTATGCTATCCTGCCAAATCTTCAATTGGATTCAATTGCAGCAAACGTTGAGTTAAAACCTTATGACCAGGTTTTCGTAAGAAAAAACCCGACTTTCGAACTACAGGAAAATGTACAATTGCAAGGATTGGTTAAATATCCAGGCCTTTATCCACGGCTTGATAGAAAAGAAACACTTTCAAGTTATATAGATAGAGCGGGCGGCATAAAGGATGATGCTGATTTAAGTGGTGCTATTCTTTTTAGGAATAAAACAGATCTCTTCAGAGAATCTATACTTAAACAAAATAATACTTTAGATTCTTCGGGGAATGTTTTACAAACGCTTAAAGAGCCAGTTGCTATTGATTTATATAATGCAATGAAATATAAAAATTCAAAGTATGATATTGTATTACAGCCTAACGATATTATATATGTGCCTGAAATAAATCCTTTTGTTAGTGTACAAGGAAAAGTTCAATCACCATTAAAAATTACTTTTGATAAGGACCATACCAAACTTAGTTATTATATTGATATGGCAGGAGGTTTTGGCATAAGGCCATGGCGAAGAAGAGTGTATGTAACCTATGCAAGTGGAAAGAGCCGGAGAACAAGAAATTTCTGCTTTATTCATTTCTATCCAAGAGTAGAAGAAGGCTCTACAATCACTGTTCCTGAAAGGCCTGTCAATACTGATTTTGGCAATACAGCAGTACAGGCAGTTACAACTACGGTGCCGATTATTTTAGGTGCCCTACTTTTAAAATATTTATAAATAAAAATCATCCGGTGGATTCTACACATTTACTACAGGAAATAGTGCGGAAAATATTCAGGAATAAAACCCTGGTTATTGTTGTTGGTATAACGCTGGCCATATTATTATTCGTAAAGGCAAAAGTTACAAAAGCTGAATACACATCGAGGGCCACAGTTTTTCCTTTGACTAATCCAACGGATAATGGACTAACAAGCAGTACACTTAGTAGCCTTTTAGGAACAGGTAGTAGCGATAAAAGTTTTAGTAGTGAAGCAAGTATTAATATTATTGAGTTGGCATCAAGCCGCAATGTACGCGAAGCAGTAGCGGGAGCACGCATACCAGAATTTGGAAATAAAATGGTTGCTGAATTAATAGTAGATGAAGAAAATGATAAGAAGCCTTTCTTTCTTAAAAAGATTCAATTGCCGGATGATAGTGTTGGCCGTGTTGTATTAGGAGGAGAATTTTTAATGACCGATATCAGTGCAAAGATCAATAAAAATGACGTACTGGAATTGAATTTTACAAGTACAGACCCTGCACTAGTAACACCCATCTCTAATATTTTGATCTCTAAAATTTCCCAGTTTTATATTAACCTACGTATTGAAAAAGCAACAGCCGATTATAATTTTACAATAAAAAAAATCGACTCACTGCAAAAGGTCGTAGATAGTTTAGATACTAAAGCAGTTTCTCTTAGCAACACAACTTTATTTACTCCAACAGACAGGTTGCAATACACATTGCCTAAAGAAAATCTTAGCGACGAAAAATTAAGGGCAGGCAATGAGCGGGATATAAATATAAATAACCGCGAAGAAGCTTTGTGGCGCCTGCAAAAAATTACGCCAATTGTTGCCACTTTGGATAAACCCAATCCTCCATTTGATATTCAAAAGCCATCTTCCATTTTATATGCTATTATTGGTTTTATAATCGGATGCATACTGGCAATAATTTTTTTAATTGCGGGATTGCTTTACAGGTTTGCAAAAAGCGAAATTCACAAAACCATTTTTGGTGATGAAACTCATCCAACGCAGGAGGTTACTAAATAAAAATTTATTTTACCGGCATTTGTTTTTCATGGTATCATCGTTGTGTCACTCATTTGTACAGCATACCAATATGCATCCATAAAATAAAGAACTAAACGACCACACTTAAAACTTTACTTCTGCAATCTGCACTGCCACCCGCTCACCATCCATAGCGGCACTAACAATTCCACCAGCATAACCTGCGCCTTCTCCGCAAGGATATAAATTTTTTAGTTGAGGATGAGATAAAAGTTCGGCATTACGCGGAATGCGTACCGGTGAAGATGTTCTGCTTTCAGTTGCTACAATAATAGCATCATTAGTATAATAACCTTTCATTTTTTTGCCAAACTCAACAAAACCTTTTGCAAGCGGCTGGTAAATAAAATCAGGCAATACATCTTTTAATGATGATGAAGCAACTCCTGGCAAATAAGAACAAACCGGCAAAGACGAAGAAGCTTTGTCATTTGCGAAATCAACCATTCGTTGTGCAGGTGCAACAAAATTACCACCACCTGCAACAAAAGATTTTTGTTCTATTACCTGTTGAAAATGCATTAACGCAAGCGGGCTATCCGCATCAAAATTATCAATACTTAATTCTGCATTCTTAATTGACTTTACAACATCTTTTAATTCTACCTGTACCACCATTCCACTATTGGCAAAAGGATTATTGCGTTTAGATGGGCTCCATCCGTTTACAACAAGTTCGCGCGGTGCTGTTGCAGCCGGCGCAATAATGCCGCCAGGGCACATGCAAAAAGAAAATACGCCTTTATTGTTTACCTGCTCTACCAAACTATAGGATGCAGGCGGCAAATCAACATCACGTATGGCACAATGATATTGAATAGTATCAATTAAATTTTGCGGATGCTCAATGCGCACACCTAACGCAAAAGGTTTGGCTTCTATTAAAATATTTTTTTTATGTAGTAGTTCAAAAATATCCCGTGCCGAGTGGCCAGTTGCCAATATCACCGCATCAGCCTCAAATAAATTACCATCAGCTGTCTTTACCGATTTTATTTTTTCATTGGCAATAATAAAATCAGTTACTTTTTTTTCAAATAAAAACTGGCCGCCACAATCAACAATAAGGTTACGCATAGCAGTAATGATCTGTGGGAGCTTATTAGTGCCAATGTGAGGGTGTGCTTCGTATAAAATTTTTTCTTCGGCACCAAATTTTACAAAAAGATTCAGGATACGATTTATATTCCCTCTTTTATTGCTTCGTGTATATAATTTGCCATCACTGTAAGTGCCGGCACCACCTTCACCAAAACAATAGTTGCTGTCATTATTTACAATTCCTTCTTTATTTAAAATTGCCAGATCCCTTCTTCTGGCTTTTACATCTTTGCCACGTTCTAGAATAATTGGCCGAATGCCTTTTTCAATTAATTGTAAAGCAGCAAAAAAACCGGCTGGGCCTGCCCCAATGATGATTACTTTTTTTTCAGTTTTAGCAACATTTTTAAAATCAAAAGATAGTAATTCCCTTTGGCGAAAAGGTTCATCAATAAAAGCATTTACACTAAGGTTTACCAAAATGGTTTTACCTCTTGCATCAATAGATTTTTTTAGAATATGAAAACCGAAAATTGAACTAAGTTTCTTACTTGCCGCATTTGCCAGCAGCTTTGTTATTATGTGTTCATTTTCTGCTTCAGAAGGAAGCAGTTTAAAGGAGAATTTTTGTTGCATATATAAACGCCGGGTATTAATCCCGGAAGTTTGAATTAGCTATAAAATTAAAATGGTAAATCATCTACGGCATCTGGCGATGTTGCAGAAAATGTATCCAAAGGCTCTAAATAATCATTATTACCATTTGTTGGAGCATCGATACCCGGTTGCAAAATTTGCTCAATTCTCCATGCATCCAAATTAGTAATATAATTCACTTTGCCTTCTTTTTCCCAACGGGTACCCTTAATATTAAAGTGTATCTTTATTTCATCTCCCACATTTACACGGTCAATAATAGCTGTTTTATCTTGTACGGATTGAAACTTTACAAAATTAGTGATGGTTCTTCCGCCTATATCTTCAGATTTCTCTACTACAAACTCCCTTGTTTTAAAGGTTCCTGTACGTTGTATGGTGTCATATTTTGCTACCAGCTTGCCGGATAATTCGTAACTCATCTTATTAAAATTAGATTACAAAAATAATATTATTTACCCACAAAATTTTTAGAAGCTGCTTTTCGATTAAGAGTTAAAAAATTGACTTCTTTTTTTGCTAAAAAAAATTAATTTTTTTAAAAAGATTTCCTGTAAAAAAGTGCTGCCTTTTTTCTGTAATTTTTGGCGGGTCATTTTTGACTTTTATAAAATGCCATTTTGGACGAATAGCCTGGAATGCTCATTAAATAAGCATTCCAGGCTTTTGGGAGGATTAAAATAAGGAAAAATAAAATAGAATACTAATATGGAAAGCCTTATTTTTGAAAAGATAGTTTTTTTAATTATGCCGTATAGAAAATAAAAAATGCCGAAATCCCATACTGCTATTAGAAATAAAAAAACAATAGAATAAAAAATTTTTTTTTCAACAAATTATTTTGATATTCGCTATTCTTCTCTTTAAAGTTTTTTCAATTGATTTTTTGAAAGATTTTTAGGAGTAATTCGGAAAAATATTTACTCAACATATAATTGCTTAAGGAATAATGGATAAAGTTTTTGATAAAGTATGGGCTAATTGTTTGGATATAATCAAAGACATTGTTGAGTGGCAGCATTTTAAAACATGGTTTGAACCTATTAAACCGGTTGCATTAAAAGACAAAGTATTAACGATACAGGTACCAAGTCAATTCTTTTTTGAGTATTTGGAAGAACATTATATCAGCCTTCTTGCGAAAACATTAAAGAGAGAATTAGGAAAAGAGGCTCGTTTGGAATATCGTATAATGGTAGATAGTGGCAACAGTAAAAACAAACCACAAACTGTAGATGTACCGGGACAAGGTTTTAAATCATATTCAAACAATGAAATGGACTTCCCTTTAGTTATAAATAACCCTGTTAAAAATCCGTTTGTAATTCCGGGTTTAAAGAAAATGCAGATTGACCCCCAGTTAAATCATGCATATACTTTCGACAGTTTTATTGAAGGTGATTGTAACCGCGTAGCACGTCGCGCCGGCAAAACAGTTGCTGAAAAACCAGGCGGAACATCTTTTAATCCCCTGGTAATTTATGGCGGTGTAGGTTTAGGTAAAACGCATCTTGCACAAGCAATCGGAAATGAGATCAAACGCATTCATAACAACAAAGTTGTTTTATACGTCAGTTCCGAAAAATTCATTAACCAATTTATAGATCACGGGCGCAACAATGCTATTAATGATTTCATACATTTTTATCAATTAATAGATATATTAATAATAGATGATGTACAGTTCTTTAACAGGGCTGAAAAATCACAGGATGCTTTCTTCTCTATATTTAATCATCTACATCAGAGTGGCAAACAATTAATATTAACTACTGATAAGCCACCAAAAGATCTGGAAGGGGTACAGGAACGTTTATTAAGTCGTTTCCGTTGGGGATTGAGTGCCGACTTACAGATTCCGGATTATGATACCAAGATTGAGATTTTGGAAAAGAAGATGAAGAGCGATGGTTTGGAAATGCCTAAAGAAGTGGTAAAATATATCGCATACAATATTAATAGTAATGTACGCGAATTGGAAGGAGCTTTAATATCGTTGTTGGCACAATCTTCGCTTAACAAGAGGGAAATAGATTTAGAATTGGCGAAGAAAGTACTCAGGAATTTTGTAAAATCATCCAGCAAAGAAATTACGATTGATACCATACAAAAAATGGTGTGCGAATATTTCGATGTTCCTTACGATAAGTTATTACAAAAAACCCGTAAAAGAGAAATTGTACAGGCACGTCAAATCACTATGT
>Ga0302300_1002305_pt1 | contig 9985 bp, 4 predicted proteins | sample III_Palsa_E1_1_FD_198756 | JGI IMG/M metagenome (GOLD analysis project Ga0302300, IMG submission 198756) | Peat permafrost microbial communities from Stordalen Mire near Abisko, Sweden - III_Palsa_E1_1 | ecosystem: Environmental > Terrestrial > Soil > Palsa > Peat permafrost | place: Sweden... | reverse complement strand
GCGGTTGTGAGCCTAAGGCTCACAAGCAGCAAGCTGCGCTAGGCAATCCTACCCACGACAATTATGTAACCATGTAGATATGGATAAAGTAATTTTCTATATGGTTACATGATATTCGTGGGTAGGATTGCCTAGCGCAGCTTGCTGCTTGTGAGCCTTAGGCTCACAACCGCTTACACGAATTGTATGTAATTACACTTATATTAAACAATAGTTATAAAAATAAATACTTGTGTTTAATAATTCAACATAACTTAAAGTTATGTTATTATGTATAATCTGTGATAAATAGAGAAGTGATGAGTGATGAATAAATGAGAAAGGGGGATGAGAGGAGGGAGGAGAGAATGAGAGTGAAAGGTAAATAATCATTACGATTTCTGTATTTGTATTAATATGAAGTGAATACTAACTGTAACAGTCAACTAAAAAAATATACAATTAATACATTTAGAAAAAATCTTAAACGATTCAAAACATTGAAATAATGTTATCTTGTGACAATTTACTTTATATTTTAACATTATTTTAATGTTTGAGATGGTTTAAGAACTTTCACTAAAGTGTTTGTTCATGTTGTATACTTTTGCAATGTAGTTTATCTACATATAATATGATCATGTTGGATAACACAATGTAAACGTATAGTTATTTGAACAATTATTTAACTATACAAGTTTACACTGTTATATATTTTAATCATATAATAAACTATTATCACACTATCACATTAGTACACAAATATTTTATACGTTAAACATTTTAAATATGTAATATATGTTACAATAACATACATTTGTTTACTTTTACTAATGTCACAATTTGGGTAACCCACTGTTAAGAATGTTAATCACTCATGTATATACATATACATTGGGTCTCAACAACTAACACCATTTGCTACATATCATAACATATGTATACATGTGTTGTAGATATTACAATTTACATTCTACAAGATACAATTTACAATTTACGATCTACAATTTATAATTTGGTCATTAACATTTTATATGTTATATGATAATAACATACATATAAAGTTAATATATTTTATGGTTTGGATAATAAGTGTAAATACTATAGTATAATTAACAATATTATGTGCCAGTTAGAAAATAAAATAAGGTTTTGAATATCATACGCTGTATATAATTATATCATTATATATTAAAATTACAGGTAAAAAAATATTACCTCGAATACAAAATTTTGTATAAAATTACATCATGTTAAAAATTCCTGTAAAATTAAAGGTAACGATTGTTCCACTATATACTATAGTGTATTTAATGTGTAATTTTACTTTAAAATCTTTTTGTACTTATATGTGTTATAGTAACATATATTACATACTCTCATTTTACGGGTATTTTTTGGTTTGATATATTTTTGTCACCAAAACCAAAAAGTATATCAAACCAAAGATCATCTGTAAAATTAAAGATACTTATTATTTTACTATACAGTATAGTATATTTAATGTATGATTTTACTTTAAAACCTTTTTATTCCCACTACAATATATAATTGTGTATTGGTATACTTTAAAAATACAGGTGATATATCTTGGTTTGACATATTTTTGGGGTGAACAAACTTTATGTAAAAAACCAAGTCATCACCTGAAAAATTAAAGTAATATAATATATAGATATAATATATCTAGTGAGTATAAAAAGGTTTTAAAGTAAAATTATACTTCGAATACATCATAATATATAACGGGATATTGACATAGTTTAAAACACAGGTAAAATTTTGGTTTGATGTATTTTTGGTTTTGGTGACAAAAATACATCAAACCAAAAAATACCCGTAAAATCAAAGATGTCTATTAGTTCACTATACAGTATAGTATATTCAATACCTAATTGTATTTTAAAATCTTTTTATAGTCACTAGATATAATATATCTATATATTATCTTACTTTAATTTTACAGGTCAAATGTTGGTTTTAACATATTTTTGGTTTTGGTGACAAATATACATCAAACCAAAAAATACCTGTAATTTTAAAGTATACCGATATGTAATTACATATTGTAGTTGGGATAAAAAGGTTTTAAAGTAAAACTATACTTTGAATACATTATGGTATATAGTGGAACAATCGTTACCTTTAATTTTATGGATAATTTTTTGGTTTGATGTATTTTTGTCACTAAAACCAAAAATACATCAAACCAAAAAATACCTGTAAACAGAAGAGAGAGAGAGAGAGGAATGGAAGGTATACCTGAAAAGATAAGAGTTGCGCTAAAAAAATATGGTACAGAATAAATCTTAACTATATTTTACTGTAACATATAAAATAGTGTTTTTATTTGTAATACCACTCCTCCCCCCCCCCAAATATATAACATTTATATCAATACAACTATTATTACAAAATACCAAAAAATTAGCATGTTTGGTAACAATAATATGTGTAAACATATTATAATATAATATATGTAAAGTAACATATTATAACATATATAGAAAATGTCATATATTGTAATTATGTGAAATATACTAAATGTTATATTTTTAATAATATTCATAGTGAAATAATGTATTGATGGTTAGTTTATTAATTCTGCTCTTGTCACAAACTCACCACATATTTATTTCCATAGGAGGGAGAGGAGCTGATGGTTGAACTATCACTTCATCTCATAGTTGAACTACCACTTCAAACTAGAGAAGATCCGATCTTTTGGTTTGCGAGAATATTATGTATTTGCTCTTAGTTATGAGGGGTATTTTTTGTATTACAGATACATAATTGTTATGTATCCAAACCACTGTTTCATTCCTTCATTCTTCCACTTCTTTTACTACAGACAGATTATATTATTAATATGATTAATAACACTATCCACATAATACATAATTGTATTATTTATATTTGTATTTTATTATTAATACTATCGAGAAACATATATTGGTAACTATATGTTATGTTGTTCTGTTATTACTGTTGTTGTGTGTGTATGTGCCTACACGTGTAATTACATGAAATTCGTGTAAGCGGTTGTGAGCCTTAGGCTCACAAGCAGCAAGCTGCGCTAGGCAATCCTATCCACAAGTATCATGTGATGATACAAATACAATTATAAATACATGATAATTGTAGTTAGTTGGTTACACGTATTTTATGTAATTATCCTTGTATGTGGTAACAGTTATTATTAGATAATTTTATTATTGTAATCATTGTGGTTAACTTCTTACATTTACGTAAATGTAAGAAGTTAACCACAATGATTACGTAATTTATGTGTAAATATTTTAAAATAAAGTCACAATAGTCATTATATAACCACATAATAATTGTGGTCAACTTCTTATATGTGTTTTATGTGATATATGTACTAGAATTAATAAATAATTACACGTGTGTGAGAGAGAGGAAGAGGAAGAGGAAGAGGGAAATAAAAATCTGGTGTAACTTATTTAAGTTAAGCATGTTATTTATAATTCTATGTGTCTCACAAAGATTTTTTACTACCAGTATAAAACATATCTACACTAACTAGAAGCTACTCACAATTTAGTATATTGGGAAAAATTGGTCGTGATAAAAATAACCAAAAAATATACAGATGACATAATTTTGGCGAATTTCTTAAACGATTCAAAACATTAAAATAATGTTGTTTTTTGGTAACTTATCATCACAATTTAACGTTATTTTAATGTTTTGAATCGTTTAAGAAATTCGCCAAAAATATGTTATGCCAAAAATTTTACCTGTAAAATAATATATAGGCAAACATATAAATATATACTATGTTATATTATATTATAATATGTTATATTCACTACAATAATTTAGTATAATAGTTGTAGACTAGATTATGCATACAAATTAAACAAATAATAAAATCTTGTTGTTAATAATATGTTACTTAAATGTCTATACATATGTATGTGTAGTAAGAGTTAATGTTTATTAGTTTACTGTCTATATATGCATGTGTGTGTTTGTTTTCTTTTTGAGTGAGATGTGTAGGAGAGAGGAAGGAGAAGGGGGGGGGGAGATATAAGGATATAACTGAAATGTGCAGTAAACAGTGACATAAAAATGTCTGGTGAGGATGAGAGGGTTAATGGAAAAAATCTTGCTGAACTTATTGAAAGCAATAAGTTCAATTTAAAGGCATATTTTGATGATGAATGTTTAATTGTTTGTAAGCTTGGCAATTATGACATTTATTTTACAACTGCTGTTTGTGTTGACAACAGAGTATATTTTGATATGTACTTTTTACAAAATAGCAGTGTTAATTTTCCAGCTCCTGATCACGTTGCAAATCGTAGTGTCAACGACAAGAAATACTTAGCAGTTATGTTGAAAACTATCAAGCATGATGACATTACAGGTGATAAATCTATTATTAGATGTCATACATTTGCTAACAGCTTAACTGGTTTACAACTTGGTGTTCACTCACAAAGTGACGATATTGTAACTCAATATGCAATTGTATAATTATATAACATTATTTGTTCAATGTACACATATATACCATTTGTTTAAATGACACAAGAACATATGTTACCCCTGGTAACACATATATAAAGTTAACAACATTATGTACAATGTATATTGTACATATATAACATGTACAAAAATAACAAGAATGTGTATAATGTAAACTATAGCTTATATATTGTATAAAAACAATGTATATAATGTAATTATGTATTATATAGTATAATTGATATAAAATAATATAAAATATATAATTGTGTTGTTAAAATATTATGAGTACAAAATCATCAATTTATAATGTCAACCAAAAGCAAAGAGAGCAACAGAAACAGAAACAGGTAGATATGAGCGTTGTAAAAAGATATGAGGTGATAGCAATAATGTTTGACTTCGACAACACCCTGATGAATAGACATGTATATGGTATGTATTGCAATACCCCAGATAAGGCAAAACAATTCATGGCAACAGTTGATAAACATAATGTTATGAGTTTATTATCTGCTGGTACATTGGCAATGTTTGGTAAATTATTATCATTGTGTATGAGTAAAGGTATAAAAGTTGCTATTGGTAGTTATGGTAATAAAGATTGTATTAAACATGTTTGTAAGTTACTATTTCCAAACATTGATGATATACCAATTTATACACCATCATGTTTTCATGATCCAAATACTGGTAAAAGGTTGGATCATGGCACTGACATGCGTGACAACAAGTTATCAATTGTATCAATGTTTGCTAAAGATTATGGTTTTCACAGAAAACATATTATGTTGATTGATGATGATCCTAATAATGTTCAGGCACATGTTAAATATCATAATGGTGTACCAATGCCATTTTCTACTCATGACTTTAAATATCAAAGTACTGGTTTAACTGTTGAACACTTTGTTAGGATTATTGACTGTATCAACGGCAGTAAATAGTGTTGTCAATGATACACCTTTTGTTTTATCCGAATTTATATATTATTAATGTAAAATTATATACTATAATCTAATTATAGTATATTGGTTATTTTGTATGAATTGTCCATAAAATGCTAACAATTGGTATTTTACTTATATGTAATGTAAAATGTTGTATTATATTTTTTGTTGCATATATATATATATATATATACATATCGTCATGATAAGTTACAACTATTGTTAGTATCTTGGATATTGGGTATAATAGGTAACAGTTATTATTTTAAATAATAATTATAGTACAAATATTAACAAGTAGATATTTTGATATTAATGTTTGTAATTACACACATAGACACATGATATTTATTTAGCGCTAAACAAGGATCCACAACATTATGTGATCATACAAGTACTATCAACTGTATACTCACCAGAATACTTTTAACATTAATATATGTAAATGTACATATAGCTACATAATATTGTGAATTGTTAATTACATGAAATACATGTAATTACCCTTTTCTCATCAGTAATTTACTTACATATAATTTGTGTGATAAACCTTGTTTATCACAGTAAAATTACATAAAATATGTGTAATTAACAATCCACAGTATTTTATGTAACTGTACAAGTACTATCGATGTTGTATTCAACAAAATACTTTTAATATCTAATATAGATAATTGTACTTATAGTCATATAATGTTGTGGACTGTTAGTTACACAAATTTCATGTGATTACCCCTCTCCCCTCTCCTCTCACCAGCAGTTTGTTTACATATACAACTTGTATATGATACCTTGTTTATCACAGTGCAATTACATAAAATATGTGTAATTAACAATCCACGACATTATGTGTCAATAAAAGTATTATTACTTACATTGATATTAAAAATATTGTGATATATGTACAACATTAATGATACTCATATTACCACATAATATCGTGGATTGTTAATTACACGTATTTTATGTAATTATCTCCTTCTTACCAACATATAATTTACATGTAACATCTTATTTGTTACAGTACGATATTACATGAAATACATATAAACCGATAAACGAAGTGGAAAAGAGAAAAAGGTATGCCTCAGACCACAGGTATGTGTCCTATAGAGAAAATACTCTAAAGAGTAATGGCTTCGGCGACAAGTGATAAACGCAGTGAAGCGAATCCATTTCTCTTTAGAGTATACCTTTGGTTTGACGAAGTCCAGCTTTGCTTTACCAGAGAAGAGCTGTGACAAGCAACAAACGTAGTGACAAGCGACAAACAAGGATCCACAATATCTTGTGAACAAACAAGTATTATGAATTATACATTAAACAACATATATTATTAACAACATATTTAACATTACAACATTTATAGTGATTTGAAGATATTTGTCATTGGTAAGTATGTTGATTAATTGGATAATATTAACTAACCATAATATTGCAAATACCAACTAGGTTGGTATTTATATTATAGATACAAGTTAACAATAACTATAAATGTTATACAAACAATATATATATATTACTATTATAATTATATTATATTGTATTGTAATATATGGTACATATAATTAGTACATAACAGATACAAATTGTAGCCATATGTTAATGATAATAATTATATTACGATGACATATCAATAAATCTTGTAACACACAATATGTTTTGAATGCATTAATACATATTTGTACATGTGTAATATGTTTGTATTTTTTTACTTTGTTTACTTCATTGAGAAGTAAAAGTATGTATGTTTTGTTTGAAGTACAAAATATAAGTTATGATGTAAAAGTTATGATAAGTATGTAAGTATGTAAGTAGTAATTGGAGGAGGCGTTAATACACATAGTGAACAGACCAATTGACATCTGTTGTCAAGTTATTAGTGGTGACCTTTACTTGACCACTCCATAGTTGGTACACACTAATTTGTTTTATATTGGAGTTTAATGTTCTACTGATATAACCAGTGTTAAATTTAGTTAATATTTGGATTACATTATCGATACTGTTGGTATCAATGAACATGGCTTTGAACTCCCTCCACGTAGGCTTCACATAACAATTTTCGTCAGTATGCGCGTCCATAAATTCACACATTTTCTTCTTATTTTTACTACTTGAGTACCACTTGATAAGCTTGGTTACGATGTTGGTAAGTACCAAGTCAATATTATGCTGTTTGTTATCACCTATATCATAGGCAATATTTACATAATCAATAGTAAGTAATTTATAATTGGTAGATCCCATGATCTTCTTTAGTTCGGGTATTGGTAAAATTATAGGTGATAACATGTTTTTTGCCAGATATATAAACACTATCACGTAATTATCATTTTATGATACAAAAATGGTAAACTAGGTTAGTGACAATAATAAAATAAGTATATTACATGAGGATAGTAACTATGTAACCCTATTGGATTTAGTTTTTTGACTATATATTACTCATTGCCGTCAGACAACACGTTAGTATGTCAACATAACAACATATGTTTAGATTTTAATATTGTTATGTTATCTGTTAATAATATATAAAGAATATAACAATGTTATACATTATATATAATATATTACGTATATTTTAATGTGTTAATGAATACATATACATTAAAACAACAAATATTCATAACATACATGTTAATTAACATTATTATGTAATTTTAGTGTTAGTAGCATGTTAATATTAAACACCAATATTTATATTTTGTATTTCAACACCATGTTGAAATAGTATTTTAACCTTGAACATGGTGGATACACACTCATGGTAAAAAATAGGTAAATAATAGGTAAACGCATAAAACTTACTTGGTAAGTTTAATGAAGTTTTTGTCCACCTAAAACTTTTCTTATTTAGTTTGTGTATGGCACACACACTATTACTGTGACATAATGGTTAAATATTTATTGTGTTGAGATGTTGTTAGTTGTGAAATTACAAGTTCATCAAAGTCATAATTAAGTGTCGTCTTAGTGCCGTCAATGTTATTACTGGTAGCAACAATGTTAATAACAGATGGTAACTTCCTAGTTTTGATCTCAATACCCAAATCTACCAATCTTAAATAGTCATAACTATTCTCAACTGCATGGCAGTCATGGCAGTTAACTACTATTCTTTCGTTTTTAGCCACAGTTTCGATAGTCGCCAACTGTTCAACCGTTACATAACGAACCTTCTTATGTATTACAGTCTTTAACTTTATCTTGGTTAACTTTACCTTCATGGCACTACCATCACCAACACCATTGTTAATGTCATCATTGATGTTACCATCATTAGTACCATCACTACTCTTAACATTATCATCAATGGGAACAAAATCTACCTTACACAATATTCCTTTGTCAAGTGACCCTGTATAGTACACATTATTTAATCGTTGTTCCTCATGGATATGACCGGAAATAACTAATGGACCATCCTGCTTAGTCCAACTATCACCATCTAAGGATACAAATTTACCATCTTTGCTATCTTTAAACTCTTGGTGAGCAAAGATTATCTTGGGTTTGTACTGTAACAATGGTTCAACATGTTCTTTGAACATGCCCTTTGGTAAGTATGGGATACATAAATAGTCATGCCACATTACTGGTTTGGTCACAACAGTAACATTATGAACTTTACTCAAAGCGTGAAATGCAGACACTGGATTGCATATTTGAGAGTTGTTAATCATATCATGATTACCCATAATCACTACCACTGGACAGATCATAGCAATATCCATGATAAAATTCGTTGCATCATATAAACATTGTAAATCTAAACGAGTATTATTATGAAGAACATCACCCAAAATTACCACTTCAGTAATATGTTTTTTAACGATTAATTCAAGTATTTCATCGAACACAGCATAAAAATCGGGCAGTAATTTTGCCTTGATATGCGGATCACCAATAGCTAATAACATCCAAAACTACTTACTTATTTTGGTTAATTTGTAATTTACCACTTTTACTAGTCATTTGTATCCAGACACAAAACATTATAATAACAAACAAAATAGACATGCATAATATACAATAGACAATATAAAATATGTTACACATCATATACTAAATAAAATAATTATAAAACATATCACACATGTCTTGTATTTTTACCAGTTTTACCATTATTATACTTTAAATATGGTTTTAATACCTATACATGTGTTACTATTAACATTATATATAATGTTAATCTCGTTTATTTTAATGTTTATTATCATAAAATTCATGTAAACCGATAAGTGGAAAAGGCTCAGTTGCTCTAAGCAACTAATCACAATAGTGTATGAAATAGACAAAGAATTATTTAATTATAATGGTGTGATATATCTCCCCCCCCCCATGTAGTAACTGTGGTTAATCACTTACACAAAGTTCATATAGTTTTTGTACACTTCAAATTTTATTATTTGCTGTAATTGGTTGTTATTTAATATATTGTTTGTTATCTATTTCAACCTTATTTTGTTTAACCTTATTTTGTTTAACCTTATTTTGTTTAACCTTATTTTGTTTAACCTTATTTTGTTTAACCTTATTTTGTTTAACCTTATTTTGTT
>Ga0302300_1002303_pt1 | contig 9986 bp, 9 predicted proteins | sample III_Palsa_E1_1_FD_198756 | JGI IMG/M metagenome (GOLD analysis project Ga0302300, IMG submission 198756) | Peat permafrost microbial communities from Stordalen Mire near Abisko, Sweden - III_Palsa_E1_1 | ecosystem: Environmental > Terrestrial > Soil > Palsa > Peat permafrost | place: Sweden... | reverse complement strand
TTATCAGCTCTCTTACTTTTAAAGTATAATAAGTACTCATCTCCGTATCTTTAATCTTGCAAAGAAAATGAATTATTTTGATATAAGAACCAAATTTTAAACAGTGCGTTACTATATCTTAGTCATCGTTGCCTGCAAAATCTGAGGTAAAAAAATGTATCTTTAAGCCATGAAGTTTATAATATCTTTATTAATTATAACTTTATTATCTATCAGCTTATTATCAGCCCAAGATTGTGGTTCCAGAGCTACAGCGGCTGATGCTATTCGCGAAAAACAACGGGGCTATATAAACGCTAATCAGAGACTTAGTGCGAATACTCCCCCTCTTCATTTTGCCGTCAAATTTCATATCGTAACAGAGTCCGACAGCAGCGGGGCTCCGGATTATAACCTTGTGAGAGCCGCCTTCGATACGCTTAATAAAAGATTTGCTGCTATTAATGTTGTGTTCGATACCTGTAGCGGTTCTTCTTATGTAGCAGATAGCAGGTTCTATAACTTTGATGACTCCACCCAACAAAATGAGATTGCAGCGCTGTATGATAGCGCCAACGTAATTAATGTGTACATTGTAGGTACGCTTTGGTATGGCTCAGAGCAATTATGCGGCATTGTTTCTCAAATTTATAGCGACCTCTCCACTAACAGATTATTTGTTGCGCAGCAATGCCTGCCGCCATACATTACGCTTACTCATGAAATGGGGCATTATTTTGGGCTTTACCATACCTTCGAAACATATTTTGGCGTTGAAGACCCTAATGAATCCAATTGTAGTTTAACTGGCGACCTGTTATGCGATACCCCTAGCGATCCTAATGGAAATATAAATGACCAATGCCAATACCTGGGGCCTTATTCTATAGATTATTATGGCGCTGAGATGCTTGTACATCCATTAATAGACAATATTATGTCTTATTATAAAGTGTATGGTAAGGAATGCAGAACCTCTTTTACTATAGATCAATATTCCCGAATGTCAGGTTGGGCATTAAACAATACGGGCCAATACCCCTGCCCGGATGCCCTAAAGATTGAAGTATATCCTGTACCGGCTGAAAGTTCTTTAACTATAAAAGCCCTGCATGCAACTTTTCCGCTCGAACTTAGAATTATTGATATTACTGGAAAACTGGTGTACGAGAGTTCTCTTGCATCATGGTTATCCCAGGTAGATGTTTCCGGCCTTTCTCCGGGAATATACATTACCCAGGTTGTAGGTAGTAACAATAAAAGCCTGTTTGCAAAGAAAATAATCAAAACCGCAAATCCTTAAAGTCTGTAATGTTATATTTGTCCTTACATTATGGATTTAAACAAGCTAACCGCCATATCACCTGCTGACGGCAGGTACAGGAACCAGGTAAAAAAACTTTCTGAGTACTTTTCGGAATATGCGCTTATAAAATACCGGGTACGGGTAGAAGTGGAATATTTTATAGCCTTATGCGCTTTACCTTTACCACAGCTTAAAGCAATAAGCCCCAACAAATATAACTCTCTTAGAACTATCTACCTTAATTTTACAGAGGTAGAAGCCTTGGAAATAAAAGAGATTGAGAAAATAACCAACCACGATGTAAAGGCTGTAGAATATTTCCTAAAAACCAGATTCGAAAAACTGGGATTGAAGAAATACACTGAGTTTATCCACTTCGGACTTACCAGCCAGGACGTGAACAATACTGCAGTTCCTCTGTCGCTAAAAGAAGCAATGGAAGATGAACTTATCCCACAAATGGAGGAAGTTCTTAAAAAACTAAAAGAGCTTGCCCGTAAATGGAAAAGCGTGCCTATGCTGGCGCGCACTCATGGGCAGCCAGCCTCGCCTACCAGGCTGGGCAAAGAACTAATGGTATTTTGCGAGCGTTTGGAGAATCAGTTTAAGCAACTGCATGCAATACCCTACTCTGCTAAGTTTGGCGGCGCTACAGGTAATTTTAACGCTCATTTTGTAGCGTTCCCTAAAACGGACTGGGTTAAGTTTTCGGATAAATTTGTAAACAAGACATTGAAGTTGCAACGCAGCCAATACACCACCCAGATTGAGCATTACGATAACCTGGCCTCGCTTTTCGATTGCCTGAAACGGATAAATACTATACTTATTGATTTTAACCGGGATATATGGCAATACATAGCCATGGAGTATTTTAAGCAAAGAATAAAAGAAGGGGAAGTAGGCTCATCCGCTATGCCGCATAAAGTAAACCCCATAGATTTTGAGAATTCCGAAGGCAACCTGGGCATAGCCAATGCCTTATTTTCTCACCTTTCTGCCAAACTACCTGTTTCAAGGCTACAGAGAGACCTTACGGACTCTACTTCTTTAAGAGCTGCCGGGCTTCCTTTTGCCCATACTTTGGTGGCGCTAAAATCACTAAAAAAAGGATTAGACAAACTAGAACTTAACAAAGCCGCCCTGGACAAGGACCTTAGTGAAAACTGGGCGGTAGTAGCCGAAGCCATACAAACCATATTGCGCCGGGAGGGTTACCCCAAACCTTACGAGGCCCTGAAAGACCTTACCAGAAAAAACGAGAAAATAACCGAAGCCTCTATAAAAGAATTTATAAAAGGCCTTAAAGTAAGCGACGAAGTAAAAAAAGAACTACTAAAAATAAGTCCTTTTAATTATACTGGTATTCTTTTTTAGAAACAGTAAACAACCGATAAAAATGGTACAAGCAAGACGCTTGCACTAGCGGGAAATTTGTTGACTTTTCATCTTAGTGATAATTTTTTCCAACATGAATTTAGGTTAAATTTTTTATGAATGTTTAAAGACCAACTTTCGCCTACTTTTTCAATAATAGGTCTATCTAAATTGTCAATTGCTTTGCTAATTAAACTATGATAATATTTTGTTTTCCAATCTTTTTGAAAGGCGGACAAATAAATATCATTATGGTCTTGTACTAAATACTCAATAATTGTATGAGCATCAAAAAAGCATCCATTAGGAATTTTATTTTAAATAATAAATTGTATTTTCTCTTTTAACTTATCCATTTAAAAATTTATAAATTATGTTAATGTAATTTAGGTATTTTGGTTCTAAACAACCGACAAAAATGGTACAAGCGAGACGCTCCAGCGGGCAAATAAGGGTTAAAACATATTATAAAAATAAATATTTATAATATGTTGGTAACATCGTGTAAATAATACGTTAATAGAATGTACAATTTAACAATATTTATATGATACACCAATTAAAACAATTAAGACAAGTCGAAAAGAAAATTGAAATAACAGAAAATGTAACTGATATTTCAGAAATAATACAAGGCTATAAGTCAATGTATGTTGAAAAAATAGAAAACAACACAATAGACAATCCTCGCCTATTCCTGTTTACAAATAATACTTCAGCACCGAAAATAGATGATATAATTGAATTTCGTAAGAATTCCTATGATTTAGTCGAAAGAAGTGAAATACATACAGTAATTCCAGAAGGGTGGAAAATGCCAATTGTTATTAATATAATTCTGGGTAGAATAGATGATGTAACTGGACGATAGATAGTAAAAAAGAGGCTAATAGCCTCTTTAACTTTTTAAGCCAATTCTAACCACTTTGGTTGTCGTGGATTTGGCTTTATTGGGGCAAACTTTATCTTTCTAACAACTGGTTTTTCTGGAATAGGTATCAGAAATATTTTTCCAGTGCTTCTTTCAAAAACCCTTTTATACTTTGTTTTAAATTGGCGAAATACTAAAGTTTCTCCCGTTTCTCTAATGTAAAGTGTTCTCATAATTTCAAACATTTAAGGTCAATTATCGGTATATAGGTACAATCGTTTTTACCCTTGGTGTACTTGAACGTATTAATATCAACTCTGATAAATCAAAATATACGGTTCTTGGGTTTATTTTTCCAGAACTATACATACAACAAGCTTTACCGTTTCTAATCCACTGTATAGCCATTTGATTGTTACTGTCTTTGTGTCTTACACAATCCCGTTCTTTAAATTTTATCTGTTCCACATTAGTTTTATTTGCCTTTTATAAAAATACAAATAAAAAAACAGTTCGTACTTAAAAACATAAAAAAAAGTTAATGTCATATACTGTAAAATGGCGCTTTGAGTATAACTGATATACTGGACAGAAACTAAAAGAATGGTTGTACTAAAATAACTTTTAGTATTTTTAACCGCTAGTCAAGATTTGTAATCTTTACTAAATAGTAATGGATTTGCAATTCATTTAATAGTAAACCCAGTTGTCCTAAGTCTTCCGAAGGGGACTTAGGACTGCGAATGAAAAGAAAAGTCTTAGACTTTTCAAGACAAAAGCCCGCTCAACTGGGGCAAGTTTAACATTGCGTAACTTGTGCCAGTTACACAAATGGTAATTAATAGTAGTTTTACAGGTTTATAGTCAACATTTGTAATACATTTAATAGTAAACGCGTCCATCCCCCTCACCCCCTTCGCAGCCGCACAGGCTTCCGCCCAAGGGGGAAGTTAAAATCTTTTTTTACTATCAGTTTCCACGTTAGGCTCCTCTTTCAACCTTTGGGCGTAGCAGTGGAGGCTGTGCGGGTTGTAAGCAAGAGCCGTTGTGGAAACTCGGCCAGCCCGGCCGTGGAGGGCAGCCGAGTTAAAATCTCTTTTTCACTTCTTGCTTTCTGTGCTACTATTATTTTTCCCAGCCATCAAACTAAACCAACTCTTTTTTTGTTTAATTAATAGTAATTCAGGGAGTGGGTCTCGTGCCAATTGGCACAACTAGTACACTACTACTTACTTTTTTAAAATTTCAACCCAAATCTTACATCCCCAAAAATTAACAATAAAAAAAACAATGACAAAACAATGCCATATCAATGCCATAACAATGACAAAACAATGCCAAAATCCCTACATGCGGAATGTCATGTAATATTTCTCCTCAACTAGTAGCTGTATTATATAGCACAAAACCGGCCCCGGCAAAGCCATCCTTCCTATATTTAACAATCATACCGGCATACCCAAGTTATGCTGGCATTGGTTATAACTAATTGTTAATCAATATTAATAAAAATGTATATGCCATTTAAAAAAGGAACATCCGGAAACCCGGCGGGCAGGCCCGTAAAACTTAATGCACAAAAAAGGTACAAAATTAAGGAAGCGCTTGAGCTACTAGTAGAAGAAAACCTGGCTCAGTTGCGGCATGATATTGCCGCTTTGCCGCCAAAAGAACGCCTTAGTTTCCTTGCGCGCTTCACAGAATATGTAGCGCCAAAGCTCTCGCGCTGTAAGCTTCCCCCTGAACCCGATAAATTTAAACCTATGTTGCGTAAATGGGTAATAACTCCTGTACAACCCTTGCATGAAAAGTAATAATTTCATGCTGCATAGAGTTATGAGAATCAGCCATAGGGACAACAAAAATCCATTACTTCCCTATAGACAATTAATGTAAGTTTTTAAGTGACAAAAAATGTTTAATATTGCCGACGATTCCCCGGCCTAATTGGGGAACTACTTACCCAATGAAACGTTTAATAAGTTTAGTAATACGTAAAATTCCCAGAAAATACCTTCAGTTAGTAAGTCCGTTCGCTTTAAAAATAATTTCTGTTTTTTATATAGGCAATAAGGTTGAATGCCCTGTTTGCAGCCATAAATACAAGAAGTTTTTACCCTATGGGCGCATTAACCCCAGGGAAAATGCCCTTTGCCCTTCTTGTCTGGCGCTAGAGAGGCACCGACTGATGTGGCTTTACCTTAAAGAAAAAACAAACTTCTTTACCGCTAATCTTAAAGTACTGCATATTGCGCCCGAACATTGCTTCATCCACCGCTTTGAGCAAATGAAGAACCTGGACTACATTACTGCCGATATTGAATCTCCGCTGGCAAAAATAAAAATGGACGTGCACAAAATCCCATTTGATGATAATACGTTTGATGTAGCCTTTTGCAATCACGTAATGGAGCATGTAGAGGACGATATTAAAGCGATGGGGGAAATACGCAGGGTATTAAAACCAGGGGGCTGGGCCATTATACAATCCCCTATCGATTTTGGCCTGACTGTAACTTACGAAGACCCTTCTATAAAATCACCGGAAGCTCGCGAAAAAGCTTATGGCCAAAGCGACCATGTTAGAACTTATGGCAAAGATTATAGTAAAAGGTTAGAGCGTTCTAGTTTTAAGGTAAAGGAAGAAAACTATGTGCTGGAACTAGAACCTGAGAAAGTAAAACGATATGCCCTGCCAATTGAAGAAACTATTTACCTGAATATAAAGTAAAAAGGCTTCGGATTATTTTTCCATCTCAAAAAGAGTGAAACCAATAGATATGCTAAAAGAACTGTAGCGGAAATTATCCAGCTTATACTGCGGAACCTGGGCCTCTACCGCCGCCTTGCCAGCGCTACTATATACGCTGTTATTATATGTGTTTTCCGCAAAGCTGGCTGAGTTAGTATAAGCCGTTGTATGCGTAATAGGCAGGTTGTACCTCAATTCCACATTCATATCTCTTCCCCTGCCGTTTAAGTGAAAGGTTTTGCCCACTCCTAAAATAAAATTAAGATTTACCTTACTGAAGGAGTTAAGCTTTGCCCTATTATTTTCAGACGAAATTGCAGAAGTAACCAAAGTACCGTTACTATAGGTAGAAGTATCATTGGTTTCTTTGGACAAAATATGCGGGGTAAAGAACAGATTAACCGATGGACCCGCTACCGCATAAAACTTATTCCTATGGTCAAAAACATATTTAAAAAGGATAGGTAAGTTGAAATAAGCAAGATGAATATCAACCTGAGAGTGTATTGTATTTATTGTCCCTGATTGTGTATTATCCAGATTGTTTTTAGTAGAGTTCAGATAAGACCTGCAATCAGCAAAGTTAATAGTAGGCTCGAACAAACCAGAGATATTTCCGGTAAAATAATGTTCCACATACCCTCCAAACCCAAAGCCCAGGCGTGGGGCAGTGTGGTAATTGTATTGACTTAATCCATCCAGATTCTTTTGTTCTGCCACACTTTCTTTTAGATGGGATGATCTTAGAAATCCAAGTGTAGGGTTAGCCTTAACGCCAAAAATAGTTTGAGAGAAACTATTAATACTGACTAATACAATGATACAAAAAAGGATAAAATACTTTTTCACCGGCTAAAACATTCTAATAGCTGCATTAACGTAAAAAATGTGACAGGGTTTAAAAAAAATAAAGCCCTACATACAAATATAGAGCTTTTATTAAATTAAAATCGTATAACTTGTTATCCCAGGTAAGGCTTTAATGCTTTACTTCTGGAGGTATGCCTCAATCTTCTGATGGCTTTCTCCTTAATCTGACGCACACGTTCCCTGGTCAAATTAAATTTTTCACCAATTTCTTCCAGCGTCATAGAATGTTCGCCGTTAAGCCCAAAGTACAATGTTATTACATCGGCCTCTCTTTGCGTAAGCGTAGAAAGGGCTCTTTGTACTTCTTTTCTTAAGGAGTCATTCATAAGTGCAAAGTCAGGAGTTACTTCTCCATCATTTTCCAGCACATCTAAAAGACTATTTTCTTCTCCCTGTACAAACGGAGCATCCATAGACACATGGCGGCCTGAGATTTTAAGCGTGTCCACTACTTCAGCCGTTGTTACTTCTAACACTTCTGCAAGTTCGTCAGGAGAGGGCTCTCTTTCGTACTTTTGTTCCAAGTCGGAAAAGGTCTTAGAAATTTTGTTTAAAGAACCTACTCTGTTCAATGGAAGTCTTACTATTCTGGACTGCTCTGCCAAAGCCTGAAGGATTGATTGCCTAATCCACCATACTGCGTAAGAGATAAATTTAAATCCCCTTGTTTCGTCAAAACGCTGAGCGGCTTTTATAAGCCCAAGGTTGCCTTCATTAATAAGATCGCCAAGCGATAACCCCTGGTTTTGATACTGCTTTGCAACAGAAACCACAAAACGAAGGTTAGCTTTGGTAAGTTTTTCAAGAGCCAGTTGGTCTCCTTCTCTTATTCTTTTTGCCAGTTCTACTTCTTCATCAGGCGTTAGCAAATCAACTTTACCTATTTCCTGTAGATATTTATCTAAAGATTGGCTTTCACGATTGGTAATCTGTTTGCTGATCTTGAGCTGTCTCATTAAGGGAGTTTGGTTTTAAGATTAATTAATTATTGTTCTAAAACGTTTTTATAAAAGAAATGGTTCTGCTTAGTCGCACTATTTTTGTACTATTCGTTGGAAGCGATTTCTTTTTTCTCTGGCTTTGGAAGTAATATTTTTCTTGATAAACGATATTTCCCGGTTTTCTTATCTACTTCTACCAGTTTTACTTTTATTTCCTCTCCTACTTCCAGCACACCTTCCATATTTTCCAATCTTTCCCACTTAATTTCTGAGATATGCAATAGCCCGTCTTTACCTGGCATAAACTCAACAAAAGCTCCAAATGGCATTATAGATTTTACTTTACCCACATAAACTTCTCCCACTTCCGGCATCGCTACTATTCCCTTTACCCAACGTACCGCTTTGTCCATAACTTCGCCGTCTTTAGCAAATACATTTACAAGCCCTGCATCTTCCACTTCTTCTATTACCAAAGTTGCTCCGGTAACTTTCTGTATCTCCTGTACAACTTTACCGCCAGGCCCTATTACGGCGCCTATCATATCTTTTGGTATTCTTATGCTTACAGATCTAGGAGCATGTGGTTTATAATCCTCGCGAGGCGCTGATATGGTTTTAAGCAGTTCGTTTAATATATGTAACCTTCCGGCTTTTGCCTGTTCCAATGCCTGTGCCAAGACTTCATACGATAGCCCTTCTACCTTCATATCCATTTGGCAGGCGGTAATTCCTTTGGCAGTGCCTGTTACTTTAAAGTCCATATCGCCTAAATGGTCTTCATCCCCTAATATATCAGACAATACCGCCCATTTACCGGTTTTAGCATCGGAGATCAATCCCATAGCAATGCCCGATACAGGCGCTTTTATCTTAACCCCTGCATCCATAAGAGCAAGTGTTCCCGCACAAACAGTAGCCATTGATGAGGAACCGTTAGATTCCAAAATATCCGAAACTATTCTAATTGTATATGGATTATCCGCTGCCGGAGGTAATACTTTTTTCAAAGCCCTTAACGCAAGGTTACCATGTCCTATTTCTCTTCTTCCCGGGCCTCTGTTTGGTTTTACCTCGCCGGTAGAAAAGCCGGGGAAGTTATAATGAAGAAGAAAATTAGTAGTGCCATGAATAGTAGCTCCATCAAGCATCTGCTCGTCCAACTTCGTGCCAAGTGTTACAGTAGTAAGCGACTGAGTTTCCCCACGTGTAAATACTGCAGAACCGTGGGCAGATGGTAGGTAATTTACCTCGCTCCATATTGGCCTTATTTGGTCTAATCCTCTTCCATCTAGTCGTTGTCTTTCATCCAATACCAGATTTCTTACGGCGTCTTTTTCTATGTCGTGGAAATATCTTTTTATAAGCGCCTTATTTTCGGTGTGGTCTTCAGGCAGATTTTCTGTATATTCTTTTTCTATTGCTTTAAATGCCTCGCCCCTCTCATGTTTATTAGGATTTTTCTGAGCGGCTGTCTGATAAAAACGGTTGTAGTATAAGCTGTAAAGTTTATCCTTCAACTCATGATCTTTATCTTCATGATTGTATTCTCTTTTAACTGTTTTGCCTGCTTCTGCTTCCAGTTCTTTAAGAGCTGTACATTGTTCTTTTATGGCTTCGTGGGCTACTTTTAAAGCTTCCAGCATTTCTGCTTCCGAAGCTTCGTTTAACTCCCCTTCTACCATTAGAATATTATCATAAGAAGCGCCTACTATCAAATCAAAGTCGGCCTTTTCCATTTGCGCCGGAGTAGGATTAATATAAAACTGCCCATTTAGTTTTATTATTCTTACCTCCGAAATTGGCCCGTTAAATGGTATATCAGAAACAGCCATAGCGGCAGAAGCTGCAAGCGCAGCAAGGGCATCCGGCAGCACATTTTTGTCTGAA
>Ga0302300_1002299_pt1 | contig 9998 bp, 10 predicted proteins | sample III_Palsa_E1_1_FD_198756 | JGI IMG/M metagenome (GOLD analysis project Ga0302300, IMG submission 198756) | Peat permafrost microbial communities from Stordalen Mire near Abisko, Sweden - III_Palsa_E1_1 | ecosystem: Environmental > Terrestrial > Soil > Palsa > Peat permafrost | place: Sweden... | reverse complement strand
GAAGAAGAAAACGCCTGATGTAAAATATTTTTCAAACAAGCTGCTATTACCAAAAAAATGCTTACTTAGTTATCATAATTAAATACATTATACTACAGGTGATATGAAAAAACTACTGCTACTGTGCCTACTGGTAATACCTTTGCTAAGCAGGGCACAAAAACTCACATCATATAAAGCATCAAATGGTATTACTTACCATTTGAATGATACAGTCCGGCTGGGTAAAGGCTCAGGAAATAATGGCTCGTTCTTATATATTGAAGACCGTGGCATACCGTTCCCCTCTCCACAACAATCGGCACATGGTTTGCCAAAATCATTTACAAACGGCGGCGTTATTATTAAAAATATAAAAAACACCACTATGAATGGTGTAAGCAAATGCCTGTTTATTGTTGATGCCGGGGGCCTGTTCCGCTTTTCGCTATATATAGAGGATGCCATTTTGGCCTGCGAGGTTGTGCCCTGCCAAACTGTAGCCACTAAACCACCTGCTTCGGTTGCCGATGAAATAAAAAAGTTAAAAGAACTGCTTGATTCAGGCGCGCTAACACAAGCTGAGTTTGATGCCCAAAAAAAGAAGTTGCTGAATGAATAACATCGCGGGCTGCGGGGATAATAAATGATTTTTCATTAAATGGCAGTATTTATTGCAATAATATTTAATAAAATACTTGTAATTTGAATTTTTATTTATATTTATGCCAATCAAAACTAAACACAATTGATTTTTTATGGGAGACTTTGACAACAGAGAGCGTGAAGAGGTATTTTCAAAGAAGGTAAGAGCAGGGAAAAGGACTTATTTTTTTGATGTAAAGGCAACACGGTCAAACGATTATTATGTGACTATTACCGAGAGCAAAAAACGTTTGGAAGATGGCGTTTTCATCAAACACAAGATCTTTTTATACAAAGAGGATTTTGAAAAATTTGCCGAAGGTTTAAAAGAAACCATTGAATACATAAAAGACAACCAGGAAGTGGTTGAAAAACGTTACGAATTCAGCGAAGCCCCTGAAGTTGCCAAAAGCACCGCCGATGACGACTTCTCGTTTGAAATATAATACCAGGCCTCAACTATAAACTTTATTATAAATTTACCAACCCCCGCCAAAAGCGGGGGTTTTTTGTTTTGATAATGTATTTGATAATTAGCGTAGGGAAAAGCCAGTTTAATTTTTCAAATATTCAGGCCATTTTTTCTGCTATCTTTGCGGCGAATTAGCCCCTCCCAACCCTCCCCGGAAGGGAGGGCTTTAAAAAAATAAATTTTTAAAAGTCTCCCCTGCCGGAGGAGATTTAGAGGGGGTTTAAACAATGGGACTACAATGTGGTATAGTAGGTTTGCCGAATGTGGGTAAATCGACACTTTTTAACAGCTTATCAAACGCCAAAGCACAGGCGGCCAACTTTCCGTTTTGCACTATCGAGCCAAATGTGGGGGTAATAACCGTGCCCGATGAGCGCCTTACAAAATTAACGGAGATAGTCAATCCGAAAAACGTGGTACCAAATGTTATCGAGATAGTGGATATAGCAGGCCTTGTTAAAGGCGCCAGCAAAGGCGAAGGCCTGGGCAACCAGTTTTTAGCCAATATACGTTCAACAAATGCCATCATCCATGTATTACGCTGTTTTGATAATGACAATGTGATACATGTGGATGGTTCTGTCGACCCTATCCGCGATAAAGAGATCATTGATACCGAACTGCAACTGAAGGATCTTGATTCGATAGAAAAGAAAATTCAAAAGGTTGAAAAGGCGGCCAAAGTAGGTAACGACAAGGAAGCTAAAAAAACCTTTGATGTGCTTACCATCTATAAAAATCACCTGTTATCAGGTAAATCTGCCCGCACCGCTCCAGTTAGCGAGGAAGACCAGGAGCAGATCGCCGATATATGGTTGCTTACCGCTAAACCAGTAATGTATGTGTGTAATGTTGAGGAAAGTGCGGTTAACACTGGCAACGCTTATGTTGATAAGGTAAAGGCTGCTGTAAAAGATGAAAACGCCCAGGTGCTGATCATATCGGCACAGATTGAAGCTGAAATAGCCGAACTGGAATCATACGAAGAACGCCAGATGTTCCTGGATGACCTGGGGCTGACCGAGTCAGGCGTGAACAAGCTGATAAAATCAGCTTACAAACTTTTAAACCTGGCTACCTACTTTACCGCCGGCGTGCAGGAAGTACGCGCGTGGACGATCACCAAAGGCTTTACTGCCCCACAGGCCGCAGGCGTTATCCATACCGATTTTGAAAAAGGCTTTATCCGCGCCGAGGTGATCAAATACGAAGATTTTGTAAAGTTCAATGGTTCCGAAGCGGTTATCAAAGAAAACGGCAAACTGGCTGTCGAAGGCAAAACCTATATAGTCCAAGATGGAGATGTAATGCACTTTAGGTTTAACGTGTAAGCTTTAGGTCTTTATCAATCTCATTTAACAGGTATTCTTTCTTATCGCTCGAATACTCCCAAAACATAACACCTGCCAGTTGTTCTTTAGTAACATACTGGCATTTCTTTTTTACCGACCATTCATCATCAAAGGTGACAAACTGTTTGGTACTGGCATTGAATAAATACGGTGCTTTGGCATCCTTGTCGCGGTAGTATTTAAAACCTTTTTTGTTGATAAGGCTATCTTTTATAAAAGTATAACCACCACCGCCACCACGTATATGTACGTGCGTTGTTTTTACGCCCAGTATCCCCCGGGTCGAATCTGCTGCTGTTAATGTATGGCCGTAAAATGCCACGCCTACCACAAGTTTGCTGGCCGGCACGCCGGCGGCCTCAAAATCCTTCACCGTCATATCAGCCGAACAAAGCGTACGGTACCCTTTTGATGCGAACAGGTTGGTATGGTGCAGTATAATATGCAGGCTATCCTGCGCATAATCATAGGTCATAAGGCTAACATAATCCAGGTATTTTGCAGCATTGCCCATTTCCGTTTGCTGTAAAAAACGGTTAAAGCCACCTACCGCCGCAGTAAGGTATAGCTTGCGCCCGGTTTGTTTCTCCAATGTATCTAAATACAGCCTTATTTTTTGGAACATCAACGTATAATTCTGTTTATCTTCCGGCCTGAAGATGTTGCCCGCGCCAATATCATCAGGGTATTCCCAATCAATATCAACACCATCCAAATTATATTTACGTATAATATCAACAGCGCTGGCAGCAAACCCCTCGCGGGCAGTATCAGTAAATACCGCGTCAGAAAAATTGCGGCTTCCACCCCAGCCGCCTATCGAGATCAGTATTTTTAGTGAAGGGTTGCGGGCCTTAAGTTTCACAAGGTTTTTAAAGTTGATGGTATCTGTCGCGGGTTTACCCAGGCAGGCACGGTTATTCCGCACATTAACAAACGCGTAGTTTATATGCGTTAGTTTATTAGGGCTTATTATTGCAGTATCGTACAAACCCCGGTACCCGCCCACGTACCCAATAACCACGTATTTAGGCGTTTTTGATGCTTGTGCAAATGAATTGCTGGCTAATACCGGTAATATAATGCCTAAAAGTATATACTTTTTAAAATTGCGCTTAATTGATGCCATATACAATTTTAATGTTTATTCTTCAAAAAGCCGCGCTTGTTCATCTATCAATTTTGATATATTTGCATCCGGTTTTGCTCCCGTAGTTCAACGGATAGAATTATGGTTTCCGGTAAAATTTATCATCCATTGCAACATGTTGTTTTACAGTATTTTATAATCAAATTTTTCAGAACTGTAAAACAAATGTAAAACAGAAATCAGCTTCTTTGGGAACGTTTCAATATTGTGAAATCAACTTTAAATTATTAAAAGTGAAGCTGACCAATCTTAGTTGGTCATTAACCGATCAAGATGTTCAACTGGCAACGGATGAGTGGCCTCCATTTTTAGAACTTTGCTGAGCAGCGGCCCCTTATTCCAGGACGATCCTACTCGATCTTTTCTGGCTTCTTTTTTTAACAAAGGCATTATAATATATTTGTATATGCCCGATCCTGTAGACATAATAGAACGCATCAAAAGCAACTTTACCCGGGAAGAATTTCCCGCCAAAACGCTGCTGGTTAAAGAAGGCACACTGGCTAAAAAGCTGTTTTATATCGAAAAAGGCTGCTGCCGGGCCTGGTTCAATAACGATGGCAAGGACGTGACCTACCAATTCCTTTTCGAGGGCAATTTTGCTTCCTCATTTGAAACCATCATCAGCAACGCGGTCAGCTGGTACAGTGTCGAAACCCTGGAACCCACGGTAATGTACAGCGTCAGCATCGAAGACTTCAGAAAGCGCATGGAACTGCACCCGCATATTAAAGCTTTTTATCATGACTATGTGGAAAAGCGGCTCCTTTTCTATCAAAAGCTTTTTGTCGCACACATCAAGGATAGCCCTGAACAACGCTATCGCGAGCTGCTGGCACAACACCCCGAAATCGTGCTGCGGGTGCCCCAGCATTATATCGCCTCCTTCCTGGGCATCACTTCGGTTTCGCTCAGCCGCATCCGCAACCGTAAGTGATTAATTAACAATTGTTATCGTCAGGCATAGCTCATAGCCGGTAATTTTGCTTCAACAAAAGATTACCGTCATGAACCAAACAACTGTACTTATCATTGGAGCCGGCCCGGTGGGCCTAACCTTAGCCTGCGAACTGGCCAGGCGCCATGTTGATTTCCGTATCATCGAGCGCTCAGCTGTACCTGCGCATGGCTCACGTGCGAAGGCCCTGCAGCCACGCAGCCTGGAGATACTGAATGACCTCGGCATTGCTGAGGAACTGATGCCGCAAGGTTATACCGAACTGCCTTTTCGTAAATTCAACGGCAGCCAGTTGATCGGCGAAACACCGCGCATGGTTTTTCCACGTAATGACACCCGTTATCCTAAAACTTTATTGCTGCCTCAGCCAAAAGTAGAAGCAGCCCTGCGTAATAAACTGGAACAACTGGGCGGCAAAATTGAATGGTCGACCGACCTGGCTGACTTTAGCCAGCAAGACGGTAGTATACAGTGCCGTTTGGAGCACCCGAACTGGACCGAAGAATTAACCTGTACCTACATGGTGGCTTGTGATGGTGGTAAAAGTACCACCCGCAAAAAATTAGGCATCAATTTCGCCGGTGAAACGCACGAATCGCAGCAGCTTTGGGTAGGCGATGTGGAAGCCGAAGGGCTGAAACCAGATGCCTGGTATAACTGGCTGAGCCCGGTGTTCGGGATGGCTTTTGCTTTGTTCCCTTTCAAGGACAGCAGCACCTGGCAATTGCAGGCGGTTATGCCGCCGGATGAAAACGGCAACGTACCTACGCCGACATTGGAGGGCTTTAACCAATTGTTTAAAGAACGTACGCAAATGGAAGGTGTGACCTTCACGGCCAGCACCTGGCAGTCCATTTACCGCGTTAACATCCGCCGGGCCGAAAAATACCGGGTAGGTAATGCCTTTATTGCCGGTGACGCCGGGCACGTACATTCCATCGCTGGAGGTATGGGGATGAATACCGGTATTCAGGATGCCTATAATTTGGGTTGGAAACTGGCTGCCGTGATCAACGGCCAAGCTAAAGACAGTTTACTGGATACTTATGGCGAGGAACGCATCCCCATCGCAAACTGGTTGCTAGAAACCACTTCGCACCGCCAGCAGGTGATGCTTGCGGGAGCTACCAGCGGCAAGACCGGCTTTGATTCGCTCTCTACGGAAGACACCACCCAACTGAACCTGAATTACCACGGCAGTTCCTTAAATGCTGTCGGACAGACTACAACAAGCGGTTTACAGGCAGGCGACCGTGCGCCGGACGTGCAATTAGCTGATGGCAGCTGGCTGTCTGATAAAATGCGCGGCCCGGAATGGAAACTATTGGTGTTCGGTAATGAACAGCCTGCAGGATTTGACAAAGGCTTGCATATCGTCAAAAGTGATGATGCCCTGACGCTGGCTTATGGTTTGCCGGAAGGCGCCGTATTGATCCGGCCCGATGGGTATATCGCTTTGATCACACCAAACGCTGCTGAAGTGAATACTTACTTTGGATCGTTACATTTTTTTACAATAAATTAAAATTAAAACTCTTTAAATTAGTATAGCTAAATCCAACGATCATGATCACACTAACCATTATTCTCATCGCGATCCCCATCATCCTAATTATCGCGTTATTTACCCGCAAAGGGATCACTACTGAAGCCGCTATCGACATCAACCAGCCGCAACAGCAGGTATTCGAATATCTAACCATCTTGAAGAACCAGGAGCATTATAATGCCTGGCTGATGATCGACCCAAATATGAAAACAACCTATACCGGCACAGACGGGCGGGCAGGCGCTGCCATGGCCTGGGAAAGCAAGAACAAAAAAGATGGGACGGGCTCGCAAAGAATCGTTTCCGCAAATGCGCCAGAAAGTATTGAAATTGAATTGGTGTTGGAAAAACCTGTTCCGAGCAATGCTCGTTATTGGTTCACTTTAAGCACGGTTAAGGAAGGCACTACGCATGTTACCTGGCGGTATGAAGGAAATACGGCACCTTATTACCTGCTGCGTGTAACGCACCTGCTGCTCCAGCTTAAAAAACGGGTGCGGAAATATATGGAAGCCAGTTTGGCTAACTTGAAAAACGCATTGGAAAACAATTAACGATGACGATGGATACGACATTGATGCCGGGCGGCCCGGTACCCGGCACACGGATGACCGCTGCGTATATTGAACACCTGAGCTCTATGATCTATTTGTGGGGCTGGCCGATGGTCAACGTTCATAACCGTGTAGCGCAATTCAGGGATGTTCCCGCGCCTTATTACCTCAACGGCATCGCGCCGGTTGCGCCGATCAACCATTTGTGTATGCTCACCGATTATATCCAGCCGGAACAGCGGGCGGTAGCCTGCCCTAACCAGGATGTGGTATACGGTATCGGCGGCCTTGACTTGCGCAAAGAACCGGTGGTGATACAGGTTCCTGATTTCGGCGACCGGTTTTGGGTTTATCAAATCTGCGACGAGCGCACCGACAGCTTTGGGTCCTTGGGGACACTTTACGACACGAAACCTGGGTGTTACCTGCTGGCACACCGCGACTGGCAAGGCGAACAGCCCGAAGGAATTACCGATATTTTTATTTGTCCCACTGACCTGGGTGTGGTGATGCCGAGGATATTTCAATTGGATGACACGGCAGACCGTTTGGCGATCCAGCCGGTACTTAACCAGATCCTGCTTTACCCGCTCAGCGAATTTGACGGCAAGCCGAAAATAACCGACTGGTCAAAGACCCCGGCGGTAATAACCGGTCATACCGGCCAGCAGCACGAAATGGCCTGGGTAAAACCGGAAGTTTTTTTTGACCAGCTTCCGGGTATCTTAAAAGAAGTCCCGCCGCTTCCCGGTGAAGAAGTTATCTATGCGCAAATTAATGCTTTATTGGAAACTATAAATATAGCACCAGCATGGAAGGCTTTGGCGATAACCAGTGCGGCAACCGCTGAAACTGAATTGATCGCCCCGCTATTTGACTTTGTTAATGTTGGTTACCCGGTAAAAAATAACTGGACTACGCAGCGCAACGGGGCTGCCTTTGGCACAGATTATTTAACGCGGACCGCATGTGCCAAATCGAACATATTTGTAAACCAGCCGCAGGAAACGCGGTATTTTTATCTTGATCTGGATGCCGAAGGTCAGCGTTTGGACGGCAGCAATGCTTATACCATCACATTTCCCAAAGGACAGTTTCCGCCGGTAAAGGGTTTCTGGTCACTTACCGCGTATAATAAGGAACATTTTTTTGCCCCGAACGCGATCAACCGTTATTCGGTCGGCACAAAGAATAATGACCTTCAACTAACAGGCGACGGGTCACTTACTATCAATATCCAAAATACCGCGACTGAAACAGATGGGCGGAATAATTGGCTTCCTGTTCCAGCCGGGCCGTTTTCGCTCTATCTGCGCTGTTACTGGCCGGAGGAAGCAGTGTTAAATGATGATTGGACGCCGCCGTCTGTAATAAAAGTTAACTAATATCGATATGGCAACAGAAAATAAACCCTATGGCAGCGCCAGCGATCACCTCGCCAATGAGCGTACCTTTCTTGCCTGGATTAGGACCAGCATCGCCCTAATGGGCTTTGGCTTTGTTGTGGTCAAATTTTCCCTTTTCGTCAAACAGTTTTCGCTGGTTATGGCTGGTCACCAGGTTGCTCCGACAACAGGTTTTTCGGGCGTCGTCGGTATGTGCCTCGTTGCGGTCGGCGCCGGGGCTTCCTTAGTGGGCTATCTCCGGTATAAGCGGATCGAAAAACAACTATCGGACCAAGCCTTTGTTCAGCGGTCGGGCTGGCTCTTCGCATTTACCGCCGGTGTAATCATCGCCAGCCTACTGCTTTTATATTATTTACTGCCTAACCTATAGCTTAAATTAAACCAATGAAAACGGAAAGTCAATCTGAATCCATCATATCGCTCGCGCAAAAGGCCTACGTCTACGGTTTCCCCTTGGTGATGATGTATGAAAGCATGCGCTCGACCACCAATTATGAAACGCCGATATATAACAGTTTCTTCGCGCCAATTAATCAGTTCGCGCACTTCCGCACGTTTCCGGATGCGAAATTCAGGAGCATGGTCAAGCCAAATAACGACACTTATTATTCCAATGCCTGGCTCGATCTTTCCAAAGAGCCGCTGGTACTGAGTGTACCCGACACGCAGGGTAGGTATTATCTGCTGCCGATGTTTGATGCCTACACTAATGTATTTGCTTCGCCAGGCAAACGAACCACTGGTACAACAGCGCAGACTTTTTTAATAACGGGGCCATCTTTTAGCGGGATCGTCCCGGATGGAATGCAGCAGATCAAAGCGCCTACCAATATGGTTTGGATACTTGGCCGCACGCAGGTCAACAGCCCGCAGGACGGCAGAGATGTGGTATATCCGATACAGGATGGTTACCAGCTTACACCATTGATCCATTGGGGCACGGCTTATGAGCCCGAAACACATAAGGTAGATAGCACGATTGCTGTAAATGCACCGGAGTTCGTAGAAAATATGGATATCAGTACCTTTTTTGCGGTGTTGAATGAGCAGTTAGCACTTAACCCTCCGCCGGAAACAGACGCACCTGCTTTATCAGCGATGGCAGCCATCGGCGTTGGGGCAGGAAAACAGTTTGACCTTTCTGTTTTTGATAGTGCCACAAAAACCGCATTAAAAGCATTGCCCTCGGTAGTGCTTAATCAGCTAAGGAGTATTGTAACCAAAGGCGGAAAACATGAAAATAACTGGGGGATCAACAGAACTGGTGTCGGTAGTTATGGCACCGATTATTTGCTCAGGGCCATTTTTGCACTTGTTGGTCTCGGGGCAAACCTGAATGCGGATGCATCATATCCGAATTGCCAACTCGACAGTAACGGCGAGAGGCTCGACGGAAACAAAAATTATACTTTGCACTTTGAGAAAGGGCAAACGCCTCCCGTCAATGCGTTCTGGTCGCTTACGATATATGGCCCCGATGATTTCCTGGTTGACAATCCCATCGACCGTTACAGTGTTGGGGACCGCAGTGACCTGCGATATAACGCGGATGGCTCCCTTGATATTTATATCCAACATTTACCACCGGAAAATAGTAAACAAGCAAATTGGCTGCCATCGCCTCAAGGCTTGTTCAGCCTGACGATGCGCATTTACTGGCCAAAAGCAGCTTATTTAGACGGTTCGTGGGAGATACCACCGGTTAATCAGGTACAATAGCGGAATCTATTGTCCCCATAAAGGTCATTATTTAATTCCCCTAAATATTTTCTTTTATATAATTTAACAATAAGGATTGAGAAATATTTTACATTTGCCCAAATTGTTCCCGTAGTTCAATGGATAGAATTGCTGATTCCGGTTCAGCTGATATGAGTTCGAATCTCGTCGGGAACACAGTTGATAGGTAATATCGGCTGAGATACTTACTATA
>Ga0302300_1002296_pt1 | contig 10006 bp, 8 predicted proteins | sample III_Palsa_E1_1_FD_198756 | JGI IMG/M metagenome (GOLD analysis project Ga0302300, IMG submission 198756) | Peat permafrost microbial communities from Stordalen Mire near Abisko, Sweden - III_Palsa_E1_1 | ecosystem: Environmental > Terrestrial > Soil > Palsa > Peat permafrost | place: Sweden... | reverse complement strand
AGCTGAGCAGTGTGGCCATACCGTGCGCACCTCCCTCAAGAGTGTGATCGCAAGGAATCATGAGATCTTTATCAAATACCAAGCCTGCCAGCTTCGTTGCTTTGCGCAAGGCATCATACCTTTGTTTCATGCTGCTCCAGGCTAGCTGCCCGCTTAGATATCCGATACGGCGGTGTCCGAAAGCTGCGAGATGTTTTACCGCATCGCGCATGCCGGTAAGGTAGTTTATCCGTAGATTTCGTATACCCTCGATTGGCGCTTGTGCTCCCGCATAGACAATGGGCATCGTAGGAGATCCCAATTCGCTAAGGCACTCTTCCATCCCAAATGTGAGGACAGCAATGCCCTCTACCCGCCGTTCCTTCATGCGATTCGCGCAAACGGCAATATGTCTCGGATCAGTTTCTGTATCGGCGAAGCTGATCAGAACTTCGAAGCCGTTCTGCACGGCTGCGCGTTCGAAGTAAAGAATGATTTCGGCAAAAAATGGATTGCCGCCACTAAGTTCAGAAACAATCAAGCCGACTGTATGGCTGCGACCGCGTGCCAGAGCCTGGGCCTGATGGTTTGGCCGGTAACCGACATCCTCAATGACTGCATGAACGCGTTTCGCGAGCTTTGGATCGACAGTCTGCACTCCGTTAATGACGCGAGAGACTGTGGAATGCGATACACGCGCTTTACGAGCAATTTCACGGATATTCAAAAAGACCATCCTTTTTGCCCCGAAAATTGTCTGCAAACAGGAGCAAACAGCTCATCAGGCAGGATTTACGGCGCGACGACTTATCTCAAGAAGTATAACGAATACAACTCTCCACGGATGCAGGTACTTCACTGGAAGTAAAGACCGGTTTCAAAACGCTACGGGTTGCCAAAGAGCAGTCTAACGACGGCGTGCGCGTGGCCAAAATCTCAACGTGTAGAAGCCCCCGATTATCACCAGGAAAATGCCCCCCCAGACACTGGCGTGATACTTCGCTAACACCACTGGGGCGGGGTGTGAATACTCACTTATGCCAACGTACAGAATGATGACGCCATAGACGAGCAAGAGAACGCCGATAAAGAACCAGACCGGCAGCATCTCATGATGCTCATGGTGTACGGGAATATCTTTGAGTTCATCTTTCAATTTATTCTCCATTCCGATCGGCTGTAAAAGGTGTTACCAGAAAATGTACTGTAGCACCCCAAAGACGACTGCTACGCCGCCACCCCAGAAAATGGGCCGCTTATAAAAAGGGAGATTGCCATCGCTCGGGATGTTTGTGAATCCATATACGAGTCCCTTCAATTGACTCTCTGTCTTTGCCTGGGTGAAAAGGCTGACGACGACTGTTACAAGTACGCAGATGATCCAGGACCAGAGCGCTCGGTAAAGATTCTCCGCCATTGGCTTGGCGTCAGGTGAGAGCGCAATATAGCGTAATGCAGCCGGGTTGAGAACGACGACGGTGTACATCGCGACCGAAGAGACTGTGCCGGCAAGAAGGCCCCAGAAGCCGCCCTTTGCAGTTGCTCGTTTCCAAAGCATTCCAAGAATGACGGTCGCGAAAAGTGGTGCGATAAAAAAACTCACCAACGCCTGCATGTAATCCATGATGCTCTTGAAGTGAGTGACCAGATAGGCGGTTCCAATGCTGGCAATGACTCCAAGAATTGTGCACCACCGTCCAACGAGGAGATAGTGTTTGTCTGTGCCACGCTTATGGATGTATGGCTGATAAATATCGTAAGTCCAGACTGTTGCGAATGCGCTCACATTCCCAGCCATGCCGGACATAAAGCCGGCGATCAACGCAGTGACGCCAAGGCCAAGTAAACCCGGACCGCAGTAGCGCGCAAGCATTAGAGGCAGTACTTCATTGTAGCTGTGCAGCCCGGGACCGACCGCGCTCTCTGGAACAAGCTTGAAGGGGAGTACGGCTAGCGCGAGTAATCCCGGCAGGATTACAATCAGGGGCACGATCATCTTGAAGTAAGAAGCAATAATCGGCGCCATTTTTGCTGACCGCAGATCCTTTGCCGCCATAGCGCGCTGGACCACCAGGAAGTCGGTTGTCCAATATCCGAAAGCGATGACCCCGCCAAGCCCAAAGAGTATGCCGGTCCAATGAACACCCATGGGGTTGCCGGAAAATGTGCCAAGCGGAGACCATAGGTGAACATAGTCACCCTGCACTCGCTCGTGGATCTTTGCGACCAATCCACTCCAGCCGCCGGCTTCGATCATGCCGATGACAGGAATCGTCAGCGCGCCAAACCAGATCAGGAAGAACTGGAGAACTTCGTTGAATATTGCTGAATAAAGGCCGCCGAGCGTGACGTAGATCGCAACCGTAAGGGAAGAAACCCAAATACTGAAATGGATGTTCCACCCCAATACCACTTTCATCACCAATGCCATGGCATACATATTGATGCCAGACATCAGCACGGTCATGAATGCGAAGGAGATACCACTCAACGCACGCGTTGCCTCGCCGTAGCGCAATTGCAAATAGCCGGGAACGGAGTGGGTGTTGGAGATGTAATAGAAAGGCATCATTACCAACCCTAGAAACACCATCGAAGGAAATGCTGCAATCCAGTAAAAGTGCGTGGCTAAGATGCCATATTGATAAGCTGCTGCAGCCCATCCCATCAGCTCCAGCGCGCCGAGGTTAGCGGAGAGGAAACTCAATCCTGCAACCCAGGCAGACATATCCCGTCCTGCCATGAAGAAGTCATCTGATGTATTCGCGAACTTCTTCAGGTAGAAGCCGATACCCAGCACCATGATGAAATAAAGCACAATGATCAAGAGATCAGCCGGCTTTAGCGAGATTAGGCGATCGGTATTTGCCAGCCACGAGGCCAACATGGAAGTCGAAAAGATCATGGTGCTCCTCATTGTGCTGGTTCGTTAGGACCGGATTAATACCTGTTAGCAAACCTCAAAAATTTTCTCCATACAAACCCATTTCTCACCGGGCTTAGCCTGTGGCAGCGCCTGCTGATATTTCCACATCAAACTCTCCCATTCCTGCATCCTGGTGTTGGCAAGATTTGCAGCGGCCTTGGTATCGAAGCTGAATTCGTCTGTTGTTTGTAGCAACATAACCATTCGGTTGCCAAGAAGAAAGATCGTTTCCTTCAGAATTCCCTGGCTCTTGATGCTTTCAACAACTTCCGGCCAAATGTTTGCGGGTTCGTGGTAACGCTTGTATTCCGCAATCGATATAGGATCATCTTTCAGATCGAGCATGAGGCAATAAGTTTTCATCGAGCGGTTTTCCAAAGATGCTGGGCAGTCTAGTCTGCGAGAACGAGCTCCTCGCATTCGCGAAAATATCGAATGCTGTCAAACACCAATGCATCCAGCTTTGCTTTGTCGGGTCTGCCGTACATCGCGGGATAGGGATCGCCTCCTGGACCTAGCGGCTCAAAAGTCACATATCTGCCTGGTTTGTTGTAACCGATGACGTAGAGGGCCCGGATGATCGTGGCTACATCGAGTGAACCATGACCAAGTGCAGATCTATTACTGTCTGCGAAATGCAGATTTAAAAGCATCTCATCGGCATTGACGATTGCTTCGCCGATGTGACTCTCTTCCGCTTGCATGTGATACACATCGCCGTTAATATGTGTGATGCCCGGTGAGTCGACCTCACGAATGTAGTGCTTCGCGTCAGCAAAAGTATGCACGAAGCTGACCTCCGCGGCGCGAATCGGCTCGATTGCGCCTTGTACATTGTGCTCCGCAAACCACGATGCACACTGCCTAAGCGTTTCAACGGAGCGATCCTGCTCAATATCGTCATATGCTTTTGGTCGTCCGACGGCCCCCGGCACGACAAGCAGGTAGCTTCCTCCCACAGCCTGCGTGAATGGCAGCTCTCGGCGCAGGTAATCGATGGCCGCCTGTCGTGTCATGGCGCGGTTGCTGGAGAGATCGTTGTCTGCTGAAAACATGCCGCAAACGCCGGAGACCTTCAGACCGTGGTCTCCGAGGATGCGCCTCGTCTCATTGACGTTGTAGCCCAGGTCCGCTCCATAGTGGTTGCCGTGCAGTTCGATGAAAGACAGCTGCGCCCTTTCCAGACGCTTGGCTGAATCGGCAAGGCTCTCCCGACCGAATCCCCAATTGCTCCATGAGAGATTCAGTCGCGGCTTGAGCATTTCGGGTGATCCGTTTTTTAGTGCCCGAAATTTATCTCGGATCATTTGATTCTTTGCTTCGAAATTTTGCTGTTCCATCTGCCCTCTGTTTCCGTTTCTACATTTACTTCTGGCGAGTGTGATCGCCTACTTCAGGCATATTTTTGTGTGCATCGGGTCCGAAATAGCGCAGGGTCACCAGCGGATCGGTGTCGGAGTGGTTCTCGATCACGACTCCTGCTGTTGCCGCTTCCGCTGTAATAAAGATTTCGTCCTGGGTCATCTGACCGAAGCGAATCAGGCTCGGGCAATCGATATTGAGCTTGCCGATACGTCCGTGACCCTGCGTCACGATCAAGCCAGAGGCTGCCTCGTCGCGCAGGATACAACGCGCCCCCGGAGCTACTGTCAGCTCCTTTGCACTGAATTTTTGCTCCTTATCAATGGTCCCGTAGACGACCCAGCGATCTATGTAGCCTTTGTTTTCGGTGGGAGCGACCGCGATAGGTTCTATGTAATGCTTGCTCTTGAAATTCGGATCTGTATTGCGTTCCCAATCGACAAGGTCTGCAATGTAATCGAGATCGTTGTGCTTGTCTTCTGGGACATCCTGTACAAGAAGCTCGCGTTTTACCTGGCGTCCATCAACCATGGACTGAAACATCGAAAGCACATCGCTGCCCCACTGTGGTTCATAAGTAAGAAGAGAGCCGGGAGCATGCAACACACGCGTTGGAACCAGCCAACCGGTGCCTGGTTGCAGGCGATATGCCTTGGCAAAATTCAAAATATTGTTATCGCCGCTGTTCCAGCGCGCAAGGCAATCGCGGATGTCCTCTTTTTTTGTCCCGGGTTCCAGGCCGAAGTATGTATGGGGAAAGTTTCCAGAGGTCGCATTGAGTTGCGGAGGAAAGTAATAGCCTTCGGGTTTACCCTCGCGTCCTACCAGCTTTGCCTGCGTCTCGCTCTGATGCAGATGATGCGGTATTGGGCCCAGGTTATCGAAGAACTTACTGTAGATTGGCCAACGCTGATATTGTTTCCAGAGCGCGTCGCCAATTATCCGAGACCCCTCAGATTGGACGGCATCCTTGAGCGTGAAGTGCTCTCCCTGAAAGACGACATAGCTCAGGCCTTCGTCGGGAGTTCGATTCTCATTCATCGCGAAGGTTGTCGACGCAATCCAGCGCTCGTCAATGCCACCCCGGTCTGCTCCATAGGCATAAAGGTCTCTGGCATCGAGCTTTAGGCGACGTCCCGGCACGAGATACGACCTTGGGACCCATGTAGGTGCGAGTCGCAAAAGGCCGTCGCCGGCTTCTAATGCGCGCTTCGTCAATTCGTTCACTGATGTGGACACTATGATTCCTCTCCCGTGCACCGCATTCCTGTTTCCGGTTGGTTCTCTTATGTAACTGGTCTCTCAAAGTCTGCCGATCACCTTATTATTTGTGATACTAAAGAGTCAAATCGATGTTCTGTTGAATCGTGAATTTTAGGGAGTTTATCGGAATTTATTGGCAAAAACGATTTAACATCGACCAAAGATTGCCGCAGGGTATGGTCTAGAAAATTTGAGAAACCGATCTCTTGACACCTCACTATCGCATTCTTGTATCGTCGATCGGCTGAGGCTATCCTGAAAATCGAGCCTTTAACTTCGGAGCCAATACATGGGCTCATTCCTGGTGAAAACTTCAATGGAAGATCGGTGATGATCGCCAAACGCGATCCCCGGATGGAGTTTTGGCGGTCGACGGAATATACTTTTCTTGTTCGGGCTGCATCCGCACATTAGTTCGGAGTGGCACTGGAGAGAAGATGAGTTTGATTGGACCCCGCGACGCTGGACGTCGCATGGACGTGGCTAAGGTTACGTCTCAGAGTTTGCTGGCGCAAAAGCAGAACGGCGCCGCTATCACCGCCATCACAGCCTATGACTATCCAACAGCCCGTCTGGTCGACGAGTCTGGAGTCGACGTATTGCTTATTGGCGACTCCCTGGGGATGGCTGTCCTCGGTTACGAGGACACGCTTAGCGTCACGATGGAGGATATGCTGCACCACGCACGCGCCGTGCGACGGGCAGTGCAGCGGTCGATGCTTGTGGTCGACATGCCTTATGGCAGCTATCAGGTGTCGGTGGAAGATACGCTGCGCAATGCGTTGCGATTCGTGAAAGAAGCGGGAAGCGAGGCCGTGAAGCTGGAGGGCGGAGCTTCGCAAGCGTCGCGTGTACGTGCTTTGACTGCTGCTGAGATTCCTGTGTTCGGACACATCGGCCTCACTCCACAGTCGCTCTACCGCATCGCGTACAAGGACGAACGTCGGCTGCGGCTGTACAGCTATGCGAGGATGCTCTGGCGCTTGAGGAAGCAGGCGCTATTGCGCTTGTTCTCGAAGGCATTCCTCGTGAACTCGCAGCTCAAATTACTTCACAGCTCACCATCCCGACCATTGGTATCGGCGGGGGACCGGATTGCGATGGGCAGATTCTCGTATTTCACGATGTTTTCTCGCTTTCTTTCCGGCAACCGCCGAAGTTTGTGCGTCCATTCGGAGATGCGTCGGAGTTAATCCGGGCCGGCCTGGAGCGGTTTCGCGAAGCCGTCGAGGATAGAACTTTTCCAAGCGATCAGGAGAGTTATCACATGCCCGAAGGAGTTTCCTTCGAGTTGGCCGGTGCGCAATCCGGTGGTAGCAAGCGCTAAGCCTATGCGAATTGTGAGATCCATCGCGGAGATGCGCAGTCTCTGCAAAGATATTCGGCGTGCCGACGCACTCCAGACGCTTGCTTTGGTTCCGACCATGGGCGCTCTGCATGACGGTCATCTGTCCCTGGTTCGTGCGGCAAAAAGCAGCTGTAATTTTGTGGCGGCCAGCATATTCATTAATCCGCTGCAGTTTGGGCCGACCGAGGATTTCTCCAGTTATCCGCGGACGTTTGAGGAGGATTGCGATCTGCTTGTCCGCGAAGGAGTCGATCTGCTCTTTGCTCCAACGCCCAAGGAGATGTATCCAACTGAGGCGCAGACGTTGGTTGATGTCCCGCACATTGGCGCGCGGCTCGATGGCGCATCGCGCCCGGGTCATTTTCAAGGTGTTGCCACGGTTGTGACGAAGCTCTTCCACATCGTTCAGCCGGATCGAGCTTTCTTTGGTCAAAAGGATGCTGCCCAGGTTGCCGTACTGCGTGCAATGGTCCGAGATCTGAACTTCGATGTGGAGATTGTCGTTTGTCCTACTGTTCGCGAGAAGGATGGTCTTGCGCTGAGTTCACGAAATCATTATCTGGGCGTCATGGAGCGCGAGCAGGCGCTGGCTCTCTCGCGAGCACTTCGTCATGTAGAACAGCAGATCACGCAGGGACAATATGCAGCCGACTTCTTACGACAGGCATTGATTGAACAACTGCAAGCTGAAGAAGGGGTTCGTCTGGATTATGCCGAGATCGTCGACACGCAAACCCTCGAACCCGTGAGCGATGTCCGGTGTGATGCGTTGATTGCCGTCGCCGCGTGGATAGGCAAGACACGATTGATCGACAACCTCGTCTTATCTCCGCAAGAAGAGGTGGTGCAATGAAGGTCCTGCTCGGGGTATGTGGCGGAGTAGCGGCTTACAAGGCGGCAGAGCTTACACGCGAGTTGCAACGGCGCGGTGCGCAGGTGCAGGTGGTGATGACGGCAGGTGCGGAGCGGTTTGTGACTCCGTTGACGTTTGCTGCTTTGAGTGGCCAGCAGGTCCTGTCCTCTCTTTGGCAGCCATCAACGAGCGAGAGCGCCGCCGGAGATTCCAACGAGTTCGATATTGAGCATATTCGTGTGGCTCAGGAGATTGATGCACTCATTATTGCCCCGGCGACGGCGCATGTCATTGCGAAAATGGCCCATGGTTTGGCCGACGATCTGCTCTCAACAATCTGTCTTGCGACAACGGCTCCTGTACTCGTAGCGCCGGCGATGAATGTGAATATGTGGAGGAATCCTGCTACGCAGAAGAACATCGAAATTCTACGGACACGTGGCATTCGTGTGGTCGCTCCTTCTGCCGGATACCTTGCCTGCGGTATGGTTGGGGAAGGGCGGCTTGCCGATCCAATAGAGATAGCAAATGCTGTCTTCGCGACAATCAGACAAACTTGCGATCTTTCCGGGGAGACAATTTTAATTACCGCAGGTGGAACGCGCGAACCCATCGATTCAGTGCGTTTTATTGGCAATCGGTCGAGCGGGAAAATGGGGGTTGCGCTTGCTGAAGCCGCACTGGCGCGTGGAGCGGAAGTCGTCTTGATAACGGCGGCTACCGCGCGAACATCATCTTCAACCTGGCGGCAGATACAAGTGAACACGGCTGCCGAAATGCAGAAAGCGGTTTTGGACGAACTTCCTCATGCCTCGGTTGTCATTATGGCTGCTGCTGTGTCGGACTACCGCATCGCGCACCCAGTAGCGCAAAAACAGAAGAAGACGGAAACCCTTGTGCTCGAACTGACGCTGAATGAAGATATCTTGAGGCAGATTGTTCTGAAACGCCAGCGGGACACGTTGGTGATCGGTTTTGCGGCCGAGACTGAGCATGTCCTCGAAGAGGGTCGGCGCAAGTTGCTCGAAAAGGGTGTCGATGCGATTGTTGCGAACGACGTTTCGCAGTCGGATCGTGGGTTCGATTCGGACCGGAACGCAGGTGTATTGCTGATGCACAATGAGGAAATCGTTTTGCCTTTGTCTTCGAAGCGAGAAATGGCAGACCGGATTCTTGATCAGCTGAAGTCGATCAAGTTAGCACTGGTTTCGCAGTGAAGTACCGAAAAGCCAAGTGATATTCCTTGGCGACAGAAGCACATCGCAATAATCCGTGCGTTCGGGACGGTCGCGAAGATGCCGCTTGTTTCGACAAGAAGGCTTGAGCGGGTATAGAAAATTACTCGGCAGTACAGCCTCTTTGAAGACCAGCTTCAATATGCGAACTGAGATTGAGATATTTCTTGACAACTTTAAGTTACCGGTCTCTAATCGCATTCGAATGCCTGCATCTTGGGACGGGCGAAGCCACGCAGAAAAATAGAAGTTGAGCCTGCGAATAGACTCAATGGTTGGAGGCACTTTGAAGTTTCGTCTTGCTGGATTAGCCACCGCATTCTTGATTGTGATTTTGGGGAACGCGTGTCTTCACGCTGAAGTTAAGTTGCTGCGCGTAGATCCCCAACAGACCGATCCCTCTATTGAAGCGGTCCATGGGCCGCATATAGCTCTGTACGATCCACAAGCAATGCCCTCCCATCGGCTGTTCGTCTTTTTAGTTGGTACTAACGGCAAGGCAGAGGGCAGCCTGGCTATCAATAGCGCCTTTGCAAAATGGGGTTATCATGCTATCGGCTTGGACTATGAGGACAATGTGGTTGCTGTTAGCTGCGCGCATAGTCAGGACAGCGCATGCTTCGACCATTATCGCGATGCGATTGTGACGGGAGCTCCGGTCAGCGAAAAGGTAAGTGTCGATCCCGCCAACTCCATCCTGAACAGGCTTCGAAAACTGCTGTCCTATCTTGCAAAGCAGGATCCCGATGGCGGATGGGGCGAGTTTATGGCCAACGGCCAACCCGATTGGAGCCGCATCGTTATCGCAGGCCATTCTCAAGGAGCTGGGCACGCCGCTTTTATTGGCAAGTTGTTCGCGGTAGACAGGGTTCTGATGTTCTCCGGCCCGCAAGATTATCTGGACGATCTTGAGAAACCAGCCCCCTGGCAAGCGCGTCCGAGCGCCACCCCTCCATCCCGATTTTTTGCCTTCTTGAATCTGAACGATCCGTATAACGTGCACCATCAAATTGCTAACTGCGCGGTGCTGATGGGTGTTT
>Ga0302300_1002295_pt1 | contig 10013 bp, 6 predicted proteins | sample III_Palsa_E1_1_FD_198756 | JGI IMG/M metagenome (GOLD analysis project Ga0302300, IMG submission 198756) | Peat permafrost microbial communities from Stordalen Mire near Abisko, Sweden - III_Palsa_E1_1 | ecosystem: Environmental > Terrestrial > Soil > Palsa > Peat permafrost | place: Sweden... | reverse complement strand
GCTCGCAGTTTTAAACATTTGTTGTTTATTATACGATGAGTGTATACATGTATATCTAGGTATGTTGTAAACTGCGAGCCGGCGTCGGAGCATTTTTGTAATTTTATATAAACGCCGACGCGCAGTTCGGAATATTTGTTGTTTACTACACAGTGGATGTGTACATACATTCATGTATGTTGTAAACTGCGCGTCGGCGTCGGAGTATTTTTGTAATTTTATATAAACGCCGAGTCGATGTTTACAACGTACATGAATATATATATATATATATATATATATGTACACGATAATCGTAGTGTAATCCATAGTATTGTGTTTTAGTTGTAGTTGTTATCGCTACACGCAAACAAAGCAGAACAGATGAGACATGTGGTAAATATTTTATTCACCACAAGTGATATGCATCAAAGTAATTATTTGTGTTTATGTTGGTTACTCACATACACACATACATATGTTTGCTATTACATTATCATACCATTACATCTACAAAAATTTGTGATTCTAATCATCCACAAACGTTATGTAATTTTACCAATGTACTTAAGTGGTTACTATCATAACATATACCAATGAAGCTACAATGTGCCCGTGGGTAGTTGCCTACACGGATTTATGTAGTTCATACTCGTATGAACAAGTATAAACGAGTAATTATTAGCATAGTTTGAGTAGTTGTCAATGCAGACCAAAGGTACTATTACACCAAACATTCATCATGTAATAATACTTGTATTATCACATCACAGTTACTCTTACTACACAGATTTCATCTAATTGTACACAATAACAATAATCGCAACAATGGTAATGTTACAACATAATCGTTACATGTCAAACCTATGTAATTTTAAATTACATATACAACTTACAACCATAAATTAAAATGGTTAACAATCAACAATAATATAAACTTATGGTTACAACGTAAAGTTACAATTTATAATTGTAACATCGCATACAAGTATGTTCTTGTCAAATAAACATTACTAACAATAGACAATTCCATTACAAGGTGACCTAATATTGAGTTTTGTATATATGAATGACGTTCTCACCTCGGTCATTAAAAACGAGAATGAAGGTGGCCGCAAATGTTGTAGCATGTGGACGATATAAGGTTGAAGGTAGTAATATTGTTCTTGGTAAGGGTCTTGCAGGCATTTTTAACATGGATAGTTATTATGCAGTAGGTACTATGCCGTTGACAGCAAGTGGTGAAGTACAACCACTAACCAAACAAGATATTGATGAGTGTTTGAAGTTGGGTTTAGAATATAACCCTCTAAATGTGGATTATAAATCCTACAAACACCATGAACCAGATGACAATTCAACACAGTTACTACTTTCCAAACAAGTCATCATTAGAGATAACAAAGCTTATATTCTAAACTTTACACCATCAACAACATACCATACATTCGTTTCGCTACCCATAACAAACGTGCCATATGGCACAGTGAGTAACTTCCATGATAGTACTCTTGACCTACTACGGGACTGTGACCTGTCACACATTACGTTTGACTATAAAACTTTGTATTCACGACCAAATAATACATTGTTGGTTAAGTCGAAATCTATACCTTTGGTTCACTACCAACTGGTATATGAAATTGGTACCATTACCAATTAACCACCAACATGTCCAATATCCACTACATACATAATCCTCTGTTTACATCTACAAGATGTAAATCCCCTCATTCTAGCAACTACCATTGTATTGTTATATTGCTGTCCACTCACCTAACTAAGATGTAATACATTACGGTGTCATAATATGTTATAATGTTATAATACCATATTCTTACATATCCTATCTCTAATAGTTTAGTAATTAACTATATATGTTTATACTAATAGCTTTTGTATATTTAAATACTTATGTATGTTAACTAGGTTAACATGTTGAATAAATTAGTACATTGAGTTGCTCATGGTACGGAATTATTAATAATATTATAAATAATATGTATTGGATACATATTTGCATACTAGTTTTTGTATATATTCGTTACTGTTGTTACTGTTGTTATTCTTCACTCAGAAAGTCAAACTCGTCATCGACATCATAATGCCAGTCAGGGTCATGTAATATACGATCTATGACATTTCCACGTTGATCAAAATACAAATCCACTATCGGCTCATCAATGTCACTATAAACTATCTTTCTTACCATAACATTTGGATGTTCACGACTAAATAGTTCCACAACGTCTGTATAATGTGCTCTCCGTTTATCACTATAATTGTAAAATAAATTAGCGTAAAGATTACCATTGTTGTAGTACAGTTTTGATGATTGTATTTTACCATCATCATACAATGATTCGATAGCAATGGTATGTTGTTCATTATCATAATAAGACTTGATTACACCGTCTACAATACCATTATGGTAATGTTCTTCTAGTGAAATATGTCCATCATCAAAATAATCAACATTTAAACCTTCTAGTTTATTATTAATATAATAACTGTGTGTAAACAACTTACCGGTACGTAAATTATAAACATTTGAAGGACCATTACTATTACCATTAATATATGATTGTTCATTAACATAATTCTTTTGCTCATTCTCATACGTAGATTTATATTGTGAAATACCATCAAATAGTGTATCTGTTAACAATGAATTATTACTAGTGTCAACTATGCTACGAGACACAATGTTATAGTCAGCGTAATTGTTTTTACACGTAGAATTAAAAATTTTATTGGAAGTTTTATCAGAAGACTTGTATGTAAACGTTTGGCTACCACCATCAATAGATATGGGGTTGTCATTGTTAATAGATAACCACTGTTTGAAGAATATCTTATTGTTAAGATAATTGTCGGGTAACAATTCATGGGGACAGTGAAGGAACAAATCTCTTTTGATATCACTGTCAACTTGATAGTTGGTTCGATCAAACAATATTGGACTGAGTATGGACCAGAATTCGTGTAGTTGACCAACTAAAAAGTTAAAGTAGTTCATGTCTCCCGTCACACTGTATACTTTGAGACACTCAACCATTACATTCCTATTGCAAATTACTGCTTTCCTTGGCTCATTATGCGTTAAAAAGTAAATGTAGTTGGATACAGCCAGATCAGAGATACCTTTCAATAGTAATTGGACATTAACTGTTATAGGAGCAACACTATCTTCAGAGTTAAAAGTCATGTAATGATCATACAAATATCCTGACTTGTTGTTCACACGATCAGATGCGATATTAATTCCATCACCCAAATCTAAAATCACCGACATATTTGTTTATTATAAACAAATAATAGTTTATTATTAAAAATAGTTACCAATTATGGTATGTTTTTACCCACCCAACATATACACACATTGTATTTACCTTATCCACCCTTATTATGTTTTGTATACATTAACTTCATTGTAATTGTTAATATACAATATACATAATTGTATAAATTACAAGATTACAAGTGGTAAAGGATATAATCTGTCACTGTTAATAATAGTGTTATTAACAATAAATAAGGGAAGTAAGTAGTTAATGTGTTATATAGAAACTAGTTATTTTATACAACAACAAGGTTTTAATTATATGTTACATCTTGGAGATGTAATAGTTGTAGTTGTTATACCAACCTTTATTTAAATTACACAACAAAAATAGTGTAGTTGGTACATATAGCAAAAAGTAACTTATAGTTGTTATGATTAACAAAATATTGTGTTGAAAAACAGTGTAAACTTATTACATGTCCAACATGTAAGAATATATGTGTTTGTATGATTAATACAAATTTTGTTGTTTGTAGTTAATAAGTAACATATTTATGTCATGTAACTAACATTACAATTAACAATCTATCATACCATATGGAACAAGAATAGGTTTACAATTACCAACTACAATTTAGATTTGTTATTGTTGTTATTGTTATTGTTGGGAGTAGTTTGTGTCCACTCAACACAGTACAGCTGTTTTTTGTTTTGTTTGAGTGCAAACTCAACCGCTAATTGTTTAGTAGGGAAATTGGCGAGGATGGTATCCTCAATGACATTTTGTGTTAACAGTTGGTGTTTAATTAGCAATACATTCCAACTGTGACCCATGGTGTCATTTGGTACATTGTGATCATTGATCAGAATGTTACTGTACTTATATTTACGTCCATGTTCACACTTACTCCTATCACCACTCTCATTACACCTACCATTCCTACCACAACTAACATCACCATTACCACACATTTTTGTTATGAACAAATTTTATTATTACTAGATGGTGTTAAAATGGTATCAATTGTGTAAGTGAGTAATGTTTGTATTGTGTTAAGAGGTTAATAACTTATATGTTATGTGTCAAATGGTAACAAACAACATTTATAAATGTTATAATGGTCTTATCGCTATGGTTAACATTTTATATAGTAGAATATTACAGGTGATGAGTTGTTGTTTATTATTCAAAATGTTAAGCTGGAATGTGATAACTTATTGTTTATGGTAGTAATATTGTTGTCATGTATATGTTCTTGTGTTTACAACTTTAACATTTTAAATGTTAAAACATTATTATGATTGTCTTGAGTTGAATAAGTTAATGTTTTAACATTAAACCAAATGTTATGGTAGTTAATGATATTTATATACAACTGATCTGTTGAGTTGGATACTCTTTGGTCAGGTATTAAATCATTAAATCTTACCAAAAATATGGGAGTACATGATTATTGTTGTTTCATACAAAAGAACGATCAATGTTTAGAACAGTACGAGTTGTGTGCTGATGGTGACGAGGAACAGGATCATGTACATGAGGAGGATGGAGAGGATGAGGAGGAAGAGAAGGGAGAGGAGAGAGACAATTGTTATGACAATAGTTACAACATTGGATGTGGGAATAACAAGTGTGTAATTGTACTCGTACCTAACAGTGTTAATATCAACAATATGTCATTGACAGACTTTAGTAAGTTTCAAACTTTACACTGGTCTTACAGCTGGGATGATTGGAATTTTGATGATGGTAGCAATAATAAAGAAGATGGTCATTACACAGAAGTATTAATGCTAGATGGTTGTTATCCACAAATAGATCGTAGTGTTTGGTCACACCCTGACTATCCAGACCACACCTTGGTTAACTTTGACCCAATTGCTTACTCAGCCTTTGTACAACACACCATAACAGCACACCAGTTGTGTTATATGTATTACTACACATGTTTAAGTAATCGAGATAAATTAACACATAATGGTAAATTACAAACACTCGACAAACAACAACTGTATGACATTATTGATACTTACCACCGGCTGGAGACACCAAATATTTAAATGTTTTAGCACACAAACAGTTGAGAACTTGGAATTGTATAATTGAGGTGATTACTTTTACCATGTAAACAACAAGGAGGGTATTAAAAATTATAGATAACACTTATTCTATCCAATAGAATAAACATTTTCCTAAACATATTATCAAACATACACATAACAACAATTACATAATTACATAATTACAATCAGGTAATCACATGTTATACGTGGGTGGTTGAATACACAAATGTTATGTAATTACACAATATAATTACTCTCTTGATCAGATAAATAAACAAGTAATACAACAGTATGACATATTTAACGACTTGGTTATATATTGTATTTAATACAATTTATATTTGGTTTACCAGCTCTAGTATGTGGTTGTTAGTAAACAAAGAAGTGTAAACACTTGACAGTCAAGTGGTAATATTGACAGATAGTTATATTTTATGTTTGCAATCTCATACCATCTGTGTAGGCAAGGAACCACAAACATCATGTAGAAAATACATTAGTACGTATTAATTTACAACAGTGATGACATTGTAATATATGGTTGTAATTGTATCATTACATAAAATTTAACTGTCCTGTCGTATAGGAGGGATAAGAGAAAGAGGGGGGGGGGTTAGTAGTTAAAACATTAGAGTGAGTGAATATTACAAATTTAGTAATTTGTATCTAACATGAGGTATATATAACCATATTACATTCCAAGTTAATATGCCGGATAAATTATTGGTAGAATGTGTTGTTCTTGTTAACAACAAGTATTTCGTTGTTTATGTAAAAATATCTATCAAATACCAAAAACATTAAGTTATACGTTATAGTAACATATATTTAATCCCAACTAAAGCATATACATGTTAGATGTTTAACTAACAATCATATTAATCAAACATATAACTTAATGTTTTAGATTTTGTACCTTTAAACTTTTTATATTTACATACTTTATAGTTAATGATTGCTTTTACCATTGTAAATAGTAAAAATTATAATGTTAATATATTACCATATCTTAACGAGATAACCAGTAAAAAAAAATAGTTCATTAGTTAGTTCTTACTCAACAAGATCTATTTACTGTATAGTTTATAATTACAAGTAGGAATATAGATATCTAAATGATATCTATCCAATGAAGATTCTTCTTTACAGTAAAGAAGATAAATTAACATATTCCATAGTCGTTAGTACTATTTTAATTTTAGTATACCGTTTGCTATTTGTTGCTTATCAATCGTTGATCTCAAGTTCCTGTATCTCATCACCATCATAGTCATAGGTGATTAGACAATAATACAGATATACCCTTTTACCATTGCGAAATACCTGACTTGTGGATCTGGTAAAGTATTGTTTGTACGCTGACAACAAACGACCAACAGTGGATACATTACCTAGATCATCACTATCTAGTAATTCATCATCATCATGATTTGTATCTTTGAGATATATGTTAAAATTAACAAGGACATCTCCTGTTGAATTGGATGCTTTTTTCAACAATCCACCTTTACATTTATATGATGTTACGTTGAACTTATTATCATAATATTGTTTGTTCTCATCGTACTGGTCTTCAGGAATGAATTCGGACCTCCTAGACAAAAAATCTTTGAACAGATATTTGTATGGTGATTCACCCTTTTGTTCCTTATTCTTCCCGTTCTTCACATTCAGCTTGTTATCTTGTTTCTTTTTTGTGGCCACAGCTGAGATGGGTAGTGGAAGAGAAGAATTAGGCTTAATAACTCTCCTAACACTGGTATCGTGAGCATACCTAATGAACAAGCCTAGTGTGTCCTTGGGATTACCAATCCCAAAGAATGCATGGTCATTTACCGTAGCAACCACAACATTTTTTCTGTATTGATCACAAATTTCTGGCATAACACTTGTCACTATTATAGTACTAAAATTAAGGAACAAGTTACCAACAGATTTAAGACCAGAAAATGTTGGCATTATATTAAGACATTTATCCATATAATCATTGTGAACTTGAAGTACGTCACCACACGTGAGAAATAACTTTTTATCACGACAGTTTATTAAATCATCTGTGGTTGGTTTTTTGGATAGGGCATTACTGTCTAGGCAATAAACCTGGGTATCAAGATTATCACGTAAGAAGTTGGTGAAGTGTAAAGGGTTACATGCCAAAATGATGTATACACCTCTAGTCTTTGGATAGATAGTAGAACCGAGGATGAATTTCAAATTGTTGAAACTATCTCCTGATGCGGATTCTAGAACACTATCTATCTCCTGTTGCTCATAATTAAGATCACCGTTGATATCATCATTATCAATAATAATACTATTAGATACTGAGCCAATTAGATGATCACATGGTTTTTTTGGTCTGATAGTTAATGTGTTGATATCAGCAACAATATTGTTATTAATAGACAAAAGATGAGGGTGAAAGAACATATTAGAGGAATTATTTTTGATCATTCCTGCTACTTGAACAGAAATCGTGTTCACACTCAAGGTAGTTCCAAGTATACTCATAATAGATCTTACGTTTTTATCTTTTGGGTTAGTTGATTTCCCCTCGATCATGTTAAGGTGAAAATCGATAGTATTAGTGTAATGTTCTAACTTTAGTCTTCTTTCGTTACTGAAGTCTAAATTGCAAGGGGGTGCAACATTACGATAACGTAAATATATAGCATGTTCCATATATATTTTGGCAAGTATTGGATTCTTAGCATATAACTGTTTATATTTAGATCCATTATTCAGAGGTCCTGTACACATTAGCTGTACACCAGAATCTTGAACAAACTCAAAGTTATACTCACTTTCATTATACCACTTAACAGCATCTTCCCAGTACTCAAAATTGAATATTCTTTTCAAGGTATCCTGATCAAGTTCTTGTCCCTCTGGAGGATATTCGATGTTGAATATTTTGCTAGTGTAAATGAATGACGGTCTATCCATGCACAATTGGGTATCAGTATATTCATTCAAATGTTCAACATATAGGGTCATAAACTGTGATAGGCTCATCTTAATGTAGTAAGGAAGTTCCTTATCACCAATATAGATCCAATCGTTGGAGTTTTTATCAAAAATTATATATTGATTACCCTGACAGTAAATCTTATCATTATTGATGATAATAAACAATTTAGCCAAACTGTGTTCATTAGCTTGAATTACCTGTCTACATTGTTCAAGTCTATGGTCACTATAGCTGAACGATGATAAGTACTGTTCACTGTTCTTAACCCTAAACTCCTCCAACTTCCTCTGTTGCTCCTCCTTCTTCCTGTGTTCCTTCATCCGCTCCTCATTTCTTCTCATTCTATCAATCCTATCCTCCTCCCTCTTCGCTATCCTGTCTTTTCTGTCCTCATTATACCTTTCAATGTCAGCATCACTAGGATTATCTGCAAATTTTATCAAGAAGTCATCACTAGTTGGGTCATCACGATCAATTACACCCTTCTCAAGAAGATATTTCCTCTTTATGTCTATCCTGATAAAATTGGAGAAGCTCTCGTCAAAGGTTATATTCTCAACAGTATCGAAATACTCTAACATAACAATATGTTTGTTGTTAGAACATAACTTGCTACCTTTTATGAACCTAGTATTACATTGTTCATATGACATATGCATAAGTTCGTTGATGACCTTATTTTTTAATGCACGTATAATCATCTCCTCCTTCAAAGGAACACTTTGGACAAAATCATGTTCAATAATAGGTATTATCGATAGAGTTTCTCCTGGTTCACAACCATTGATAAGGTAATATAACTCTTGCATCCTTTGATCAGGAAATCTTGAATAACGATTGTTATCGTGTTTGATAAAGTACATACCATAACATTTAACAATATGTTCTCCACTATCGGTAATAAACCTAGAACCATTACTATCATAACAAATGGATATATCACTATCAGGTATAGACACTTTTGGAAAAAACATCTTAACCTTGTTAGTACCATTAACTTCGTATTCTGGATCAGCTTTATATTCTTCGTATTTACCTGTTTTAGGATCAATGTATATTTCTGTAGAGTTTCCTGAGGAATCAGTACGTTTAAGTATATTAACTTTTAATTTAGTGTTGTATATAGAACGAAATTGGTCATCAGTAATGAATTCATATTCATACATTTGGGACTCTTGGGGAGCTTGAGACATTTTTTATCCGGAAATGAAAATTGGTAAACTTCAGTTTTATCGACCTTTTCATTATTTAACGTATTTATATATTATATACATGGCGTCACATAAAGAAATAAATATACTTATAAAAATAATATTATATTAACATTATAAATTTATTATTTGGAATAATAATTGTTATTTTACTTTACTATGTTGATTAGAACATTTTATATTATTTTAAATATTAAAAATAAGTATACGTATACAATAAGTAAAGTTATCTATATGATAAGGTGGGATCCTTTTATTATTAATGGAAATTTTGGTTCCGATATGTAAGTAAGTAAAAAATTATTACCAAGTTTAACCTTCACATTTTTTAAATATTACTGTCTTTTGTAATAAATTTTGGTTCCGATATGTAAGTAAGTAAGTAAGTAAGTAAAAAATTATTACCAAGTTTAACCTTCACATTTTTTAAATATTACTGTCTTTTGTAATAAATTTTGGTTCCGATATGTAAGTAAGTAAAAAAATTATTACCAAGTTAACA
>Ga0302300_1002293_pt1 | contig 10016 bp, 9 predicted proteins | sample III_Palsa_E1_1_FD_198756 | JGI IMG/M metagenome (GOLD analysis project Ga0302300, IMG submission 198756) | Peat permafrost microbial communities from Stordalen Mire near Abisko, Sweden - III_Palsa_E1_1 | ecosystem: Environmental > Terrestrial > Soil > Palsa > Peat permafrost | place: Sweden... | reverse complement strand
CAAAGTATCAGTACTTTGTAGGCCGATTCAAAGGGCTTTAAGCTTAGTTTTTTAATGATCTGGTGGCACTCGGCAATATTGATATTGGCCTGTTTGTTTTCGGCATCCAGGTAATCACGCCAAATATCGAGGCTTAAATAGGGGTAAGCAGTAAATGCTTCGCGCCATTGTTCAATAAAAGTAAGCGCGTTATCATCTTTATGTTTGGCAAAGAAAGGGTAGGAGAAATGCAAATCGGGGTGCATCAGTTTCTGGTACTTACGGCATGATGAACATACGCCGCATGAATCATCAGGCTGCTTATCCTCGCACGATAAATACTGGGCATAAGCAACCGCTAGTGCCAGGCTGCCCGAACCCTCCGGCCCCAAAAAAAGCTGCGCATGGCTAACCCGGTTTTCGTTAACCGAATTTATCAAACGTTGCTTTATAGCACTTTGCCCAACTATTTCTTTAAACTGCATTGGTGCAAAATAAGAATTAGATTTGAGATGTGAGATATGAGATTTGAGCCGGGGATGGTTTTTTGACAAAAAAAGAACTCTTTTTAGCGCTACCCTGCAAATAAATATCTCCTATATTTGGATATGGCGCTTATCTCATATCTCACATCTCATATCTCACATCTCAAATGAGGATAATGGCCTTTGATTACGGCACCAAGCGCATAGGCATTGCAGTTACCGACCCCCTGCAAATCATTGCCACAGGGTTGGATAACATACACCCGCAGCACATAGTGGAGTTTATCAAAAAGTACCTGCAAACCGAGCAGGTGGAGCGCTTTATTGTGGGCGAGCCCAAGCAGATGGATAATACCCCATCACAATCGGCGGGGCATGTGCGGGGTTTTGTTACCATCCTCAAAAAAAACTTTCCCGAAATACCCATTGAAATGCTGGATGAGCGCTTTACCTCCAAAATGGCATCGGCAACCATAGCCCAAAGCGGCATGAATAAAAAACACCGGCAGAATAAGGAACTGGTTGATACTATTTCAGCGGTGATATTGTTACAATCGTGGATGGCGCGGTTTTGATATATTGGTGCGTTAAATAATGTTAATAATTGAGTGCTAACTCATAAAACAGGTAATTTAGTCATACCAATTATCGTAAAACTGCTATGAGAAACCTAAAACCACTTGCTTTTACTTTCGCCCTGTTTTTTGCTGTACTCCTTAGCTACAATGCATCGGCCCAATTAACATCCCGGCAGGAAAGAAACTTAACCGCATTTAGCAGGCTTTATGGCTACGTGCGCTACTTTTACCCCGGCGATGAAGCGCAGCAAATGGATTGGGAGCGCTTTGCTATTTATGGCAGCAATAAAGTGATTAACCTGCCCGATGATAAGCAACTGGTAACCGAGTTAAAAGAGCTTTACTTACCTATTGCACCCGCTATACAAATAGGCATGGGCGATAAGGAAATTAACCTCGACCCGAAATCAATCACTCCGCAAAACCTTCAGGATGGTTGGAATGTAATATCTTATCAGCACATGGGTTTTGGCGTTCCGGGCTTTTGTTCGGCTTTTGCCAGCGTGCGTTTAAACCGGCGCGACTGGGCAATAAACGGAGAAGGTAAGGCAGATTTTAAGCCATTGTTGAAGCCAATAGATGTAAGCAAATACGGAGGCCAAAAATTTGCGCTCACCATAAAAATAAGGGCAGCATGGCCGCCAAACTTACAGGTAAAGTTATTGAAGGATAGCTTTGTTTACGACAGGATGCTATTAAGAACTACCGCCAGCCAACCTATTACCGATACGATTGAAAAAACTTATCGCTTTACTGGCACAATACTTCCCGGATCAAATAATTTGGCTATAAGCCTTGGAACCATTAAAATTTTAAGTGGAAGTATTAATATTGATAGCATGCACTTTTACATACGGCAAGGAAAAGTACAAACAGAAATTCCATTGCAAAACGAAGGGCCAAGTAGTCCCTTGCCTGCAAAAAAAGGCTTGGTGCGATACGAAATAACGGTTGATGATGACTCGCCTGATGCTCCCTTATTTAAAATCCATACAAACATAGGCGATTGTGTACAAACCAGCCTGGTAAATGGTATAAACTGCATGGTACCGCTGGCGGTTTATGGTGATAAAAACTCAACCTACCCTAAAGCTGATGCTGCCGCGCTTAATATCTTAACGCAGCAGGTTTTGGCTACACCTGTAACCGATAACACCAATTTGTATATGCGGCTGGCCGATGTAATTATCACCTGGAATGTTTTCCAGCACTTCTTTCCTTATTGGGATGATGCTTCTAAGAACCCGCAGCAATTATTACACAACGCATTGGTTAAGGCTTATACAGATAAGAATTATGCCGACTTGTTTTACACGCTGAAATTAATATGCGCCGCTTTAAACGATGGCCACATGTTTTACGATAGCCCTTATGATATTGTATCGGCGCCCGTTGTAATTACAAAAGCCGAAGGCCGCGTACTGATAAAATTTGTATTGGACAAAAGTTTCGAAAACTCCATTTCGCAGGGTGATATTATTGATTCTATTGAAAATACCGGCGCAGTGCAATATTTAAATTCGAGAGAGCAATATATGCCCGGCTCGCCGCAGTGCAAGGAACGCGATGCACTTACTAACCTGCAAAATGGGCCTAAAGGATCATCGCTTAACCTCGTAGTTGAACATAAGGGCATAAAAAGCAAAGTAAGTATTCTACGAAGCGCGCAACTTGATGCTTTCCGGATAGGCTCATTCTCGCTTCATCCCTTGGCCGATGGCGAAATTAAGAATGGCCTGTTTTATTACAATTTATCGGATGATTCCATCAGCGTGAAAATGGACAGGCAAATGCCCCAACTGCTAAAAGCCAAAGCCATTATTTTGGATATGCGTGGCTACCCTCAAGAAAACACGGACATGTTTTCAATTATTGAGCACTTGTTAACAAAGCCAGATACCACCAAATGGATGCACACCCCCGAAATTATTTACCCCGACCATAAAATAACTGCTTACCATAGTGTGGGTTTTGATTTACAGCCAAAATTACCCCATATAAGTGCTAAAATTTATCTTTTGATAGATGCCAGCACCCAAAGCGCGGCCGAAAGCTATTCGGGCTTTTTTAAGGACGATAAGCTGGCAATCCTGATAGGCCAGCCAACCGCCGGCGCTAATGGTAATATCCCCATATTTAAACTGCCCGGCGCCAATGATATGTATTTTTCGGGCATGATGGTAACTAATCATGATGGCAGCAAAAATCACGTGATTGGCATTATTCCGGATATTTTTGTGGAGCCCACCATTAACGGGATAAAAGAGGGTCGCGATGAAATTTTGGAGCGTGCGATTGTCGATGCTGAGAAGTAGTTTATATAGCTAAAAATCAATAACTTAAACTGCTTTAAATTCCATTAAAATCAAAACACCTATCTTTGTGCCATGGAGATATTGGATTCCAACCTTCAGGCATACCTCGATAAGCACTGCGACCCCGAGCCGGAGCACCTGCAAAAAATAAACAGGGATACCTATTTAAAGGTGCTTAAACCGCACATGTTATCCGGCCATTACCAGGGGCGGGTGCTAAGTATGCTGAGCAAAATGATGCAGCCAAAACGCATTTTGGAGATAGGTACTTTTACAGGTTACGCCACTATTTGCCTGGCCGAAGGTTTAACAGAAGATGGAATAATCCACACCATTGAAGTTAACCGCGAGATGGAGGAGATGCTCAATTCACATTTTAAACTAACAAGTGTTGAAAAAAAGATAAGGCTTCATTTTGGCGAAGCCGTAGCTGTTATAGCAACTTTGAAGCAAGAAATTTTCGATATTGTATTTATCGATGCTGATAAAAAGAATAATTTTACTTACTTTGAATTAGTATTTGACAAAGTCAGATCCGGAGGATTAATAATAATTGATAATGTTTTGTGGAAAGGGAAAGTGTACGGCCCTGAAAATGATGCCGATACGCAGAACATCCGCAAACTAAATGAGCAGATAGCTGCCGACACAAGGGTTGAAAAATTGATACTGCCCGTACGTGATGGCCTGCTAATCATCAGAAAAAAATAAATTATGAAGAAAGTCTTACTGATTGCAACACTGTTAATTTCAACCCTTGCCGCGTCCGCGCAAAAAAACACTTCAGAAAGTTTTATTGATAAGTTTAAAGATGATGCCATCCGCATTATGCACGAAACAGGTGTGCCTGCCAGTATCATTTTAGGCGTAGCCATGCACGAATCGGGCAACGGCAACAGCGCCATAGCCCAAAACCTGAATAACGAGTTTGGCGTAAAGGGTGGCGGTACATCGGTTTATTACAAACATAAAAAGAAGGTACGCTCATCTTACAAGCAATACGGTTCGGTAATGGATTCGTTTGAAGATTTTGCGCGTATCATGACCGACAGGAAGCAGTTTAGTTACCTGGGCGATGAGTATACCCATTATGATTATATTAACTGGGCACGCGGTATACAACGCAGCGGCTACGCAAGCAGCCGCAAATGGGCGGCACAGGTGCTGGGTATTATCCAAAAATATAACCTCAACTCATTCGACGAAAAACCTGCCGATCAGCAGCCTCAACAATTAGCACAAAATTCAAAATAATTGCATTTATAGTTTTATTTTAGCCGTACTAACCCCTATGGTTAAGCTTTAATGCGTAAAATCCTTTACTTATTTGTCGTTACAGTTCTTATCAGCGCCTGCTCGGTACATAAAAAGACCATTAGCAACAGGCAGGCCCGCAAAAATAATGAGAGCATACAAGAATATAACCGCGACGGCATAGCAGCCTATACGCCTTATACCTCGTTACAATATATCGATCGCTTTAAAACCATTGCCATACAGGAAATGAATTTATACGGCATACCCGCCAGCATTACGCTTGCACAGGGCTTGTATGAATCGGGCAGCGGTAATAGCGAGCTGGCACGGGTTGCCAATAACCACTTTGGTATTAAATGCACATTTGACTGGAAAGGCAAAAGCTATTATAAGGATGACGATAATAAAAATGATTGCTTCCGGGTGTATGATAAACCCGAAGATTCGTTTCGCGACCACTCTAACTTTTTAAAGCGTAAAAACTACGCCCATTTATTCGAACTGGATAAAAACGATTACCAGGGCTGGGCATATGGTTTAAAAGCGGCAGGTTATGCAACAAATCCAAAATATCCACAGATATTAATCGGCATCATCCAAAAATATAACCTGGACCAATATGACAGGCCCGAAGGCGATATTTCGAAAATAAAACGCGAAGACCGTGTGTTTACGCAGATAGATAGTAACATAGGCAAAGCCGCAAAAGATTCAATTATCCAAACCACGCCGCCCGATAAAATTTACACTGTGCAGCAGGGTGATACACTATATAACATATCCAAGCGTTTTGGAATTACTGTTGATGACTTAAAGGCCTTAAACAACATGGCTGATAATAATATTAAAATAGGGCAAAAGCTGGTGGTAGTAAAATAGCGTGTTAATTAAAGTTAAATTGTATGTCGGAGCTTAGGCTAACGTTTAATTTTAACGTTGCTATGAAATTTGGATTATTTATTTTGTTTTTAGGGATAGGGTTTAAAGTTGCCGCCCAGGATAAAACTGTTGACGGGATTGTTTTTGATAAAGATACCAAAAGCCGTATAGCAGTAGTGTATATCACCAATATTACAACCCGCCAATCGGTTTATAACAGCCTTAAAGGGGTATTTACCATAAACGCGCACATAGGCGATAAATTGGTATTTACCAAGCAGGATTACAAGCCCGATACCATTAAGGTTCAGAATTATACTTCGCTTGCTGTTTATTTAAACCGCGGCGCTATACAATTGATGGAAGTAACCATTAGCGACAGCCTCGCAACACCCGAGCAACGGCTGGCAGCCACAAAAAACGATTACACCAAAATTTATGGTACGCTTAATGACCACAATTGGCTATCCAGTTCGCCTGGCGCCGGTGCAGGTTTAGGAATTGATGCCATATATGATGCGCTTAGCCGCAGTGGCCGCAACGCCTCGCACCTGCGCAGCATAATACAAGCCAATTACTACCAGGATGTGATTGATTACCGCTTTAACTCCGCGCTGGTAAACCGCATTACCGGGCTTAAGGGTGCCGAATTAAAGGATTTTATGCAAAAATACCGTCCCGGCTATTATTTTGTAATAGTTGCTACCGATTATGATTTTATAACATCCATAAGGGCTAATTACAGGCGGTATTTGCGCCGGCCAAAGGCCTATGCGTTAGATCCGTTGGTAACGCCAACGGGCAAATAGGTATATAAATAGGTATATATTTGATAATTAATTAGTAAAAAGCAGATTTTAACATTTATTTTGCGGTGATGTTTAAAAAAGGGATTTGGTTACTTTTTATGATGATGACTGCCTTTACTATAAAGGTAATGGCAGCGGCTGCAGATTCTTTAAAAAAGGATACGATAAGGATTGACACCACCCAGTTAAGCAAATACCGCCAGGATGCGCATAAAAATGAGCTGCCTGTACGCGTACGCCCCATATTGGTTACGCCCGAACTGGTACCCGTAACCCTGCCCGATTACACCTTTAGCTACTGGCACAAAGCCATACTTTTTAACCTTAATTTTAACCAGGCAGGCTTTACTCATAACTGGAGCGGCGGTGGTGTAAACACTATAGCCTTAGGAACTAACTTCGATTTTAAATCAGAGTACAACAAATCGCCGCTGGATTATACCAACGAGTTAAACCTTATTTACGGTACTTCAAAAAACGAGGGCCAGGGTTTCAGAAAAACTAACGACTTTATTTATTTTGATAATAAAATTGCTACCAAGTTATCAAAAAACTGGTTCTTCTTCGGCTCGTTAAACTTTACATCGCAGTTTGATAGAGGCTATACCTACCAGGACCCGCTGCCGCCTATATTAATATCTAATTTTATGGCGCCGGGTTATTTAACAGAATCCCTGGGGTTTGAATATACCCCATCAAAATACTTTGACCTGCGTTTAGGTACAGGTACCGCAAGGCAAACATTTGTGACGGATACCGCAGTTTTCCAGGGCCAGCCACTGGCTTATGGCGTATCCAAAGGGCATACCTTTGTTAACCAACTGGCTTTCCAGGTAGTTGCCACGGTAGATAAAGACCTGATGAAAAACCTGCACATTAATGTGCGTTATACCTTATTTGTGCCATACCAGCAATCGCTTGCCTATGTGAGCCACCGCATTGATGCCATATTAACCGCAAAGGTGAACACCCTGATAGCGGTTACCATGAATGGAACCTTTTTGTATGATAAAAACACCGCGCCGCAGGCACAAGGCACCGAAGGTTTGGGTTTAGGGGTAGTTTATAAATTCCCGTAATCAATATAAAAACTACCTTTTATAAGGTTGGGGCGTTCGCTCCAAAATCATAACTTTGCATTTCGTTTTAAAATAGAGAATACTAATGTTTGAAAATCTTTCGGATAAACTCGACAGGGCGTTCAAGGTCCTGAAAGGGCAGGGAACCATTACAGAAATAAACGTGGCCGAAACCATGAAGGAGATACGCAAAGCCCTCCTGGATGCCGACGTTAACTATAAAACCGCAAAAACTTTTACCGACGAAGTAAGACAAAAAGCCATAGGCCAAAACGTATTAACTGCCGTTTCGCCGGGGCAGTTGCTTACTAAAATAATGAACGACGAGCTGGCAGCCTTAATGGGCGGCACAGCAGCCGAACTAAACTTTCCGGCAACGCCAACCATCATATTAATTGCGGGCTTAAACGGTGCGGGTAAAACCACCTTTACCGGCAAGCTGGCCAACTTTTTAAAAACACAGAAAAATAAAAAGCCATTACTGGTTGCCGATGATATCTATCGCCCCGCAGCTATTGACCAGTTAGAGGTTTTAGGTGCGCAGATAGGTATACCCGTTTACGCCAACCGCGAATCGAAAGACCCTATCGCGATAGCAAAAGAAGGTATTGCCCTGGCAAAGCAAAACGGGCATAACGTGGTAATTATTGATACCGCGGGCCGCTTATCGATTGATGAGGCCATGATGCGCGAAATTGAGCAGGTAAAGGATGCCGTTAAACCGCACGAAATTTTATTTGTGGTTGATGCCATGACCGGTCAGGACGCCGTAAATACCGCCAAGGTATTTAACGACCGCCTGGATTTTACCGGCGTTGTATTAACCAAGTTGGATGGCGATACCCGTGGTGGTGCCGCTTTATCTATCAAATCTGTAGTAAACAAGCCTATTAAGTTTATTGGTACGGGTGAGAAAATGGAAGCACTGGATGTTTTCCACCCTGATCGTATGGCTTCGCGTATTTTGGGCATGGGCGACGTAATATCGTTGGTTGAACGCGCCCAACAGCAATTTGACGAGAAGGAAGCTGCCGAGCTGCAAAAGAAGATCCGCAAAAACAAGTTCGATTTTAACGACTTTTTTAGCCAGATACAGCAGATCAAAAAAATGGGAAACATGAAGGATTTGATGGGCATGATACCCGGCGTTGGCAAAATGATGAAGGATGTAGAAGTAGGGGACGATGCCTTTAAAGCCATTGAGGCCATTATACAGTCCATGACGCCGTTTGAGAAGGAAAACCCTGATAGCATTAATCAAAGCAGGCGTACACGTATAGCCAAGGGCTCGGGCACCGATTTAACCGAAGTAAACCGCTTGATAAAGCAGTTTGACGATATGCGTAAGGTGATGAAGCAAATGAGCAACCCCGCCGCCATGGCCAGCATGATGAGAAGAATGCCGAAGATGTAACCCCCCTGGCCTCCGCCGTAGGGCGGAGGAGTTTTTGAAGAACTTAAAGCCTTTAACCTTAACAGTTAAGGGCTTTGTAATTATTAAAAGTAATTGAGCATCTTTATATTATGAAAAAACGTTATAAAGTGCTGATTATTTTGGTAGCAGTTATTGCATTTTTTGCAGTAATGATCTATGGCGGATTTCTTAGCTCGGGAAGTTACCCATATTCAGAAAACTATAAATTTCACACAAATAACGATACCCTTATCAATGCAATAAAAACCTTTAAGAAAAACAACCCAAGTTTCAATGCGCCTAAGGAAATTGGCTTAGTTGATAGTTTAGATGAGAATAATATATTTTACAATTTTTGGATTTACTATCCTCAACAAAATGAAATTGTTTTTTTTATAGTTGAGAGTGACTATAACGATAAAAATAATTCAACACTAAGATTGATAAGTGTCAACTCTGGATTGGCATTAGGGCACTGGAGAACCATAAATGATGATATTGGAAGAACTGAAAATTTAGCTCAAAAAAAGCAATTTCAAACACAAGTGTTAGATAAACTTAAACTCGATTACAAAGATGATGGAAATAATAATTTTGTGTTTTGGAAATAGCTAAACCCACTTATCTCTTACCTGATTTTTACTAACCAATTTAAGACTATCGAAATTTAAAAAGATTTTATACGTTTGCTTCTATACTGACCTGTAATATGCGCAAAAGCCTCATTTGCTTTCTTTCTGTTTTTTTCGTCCTGTACTATTTGCCTGTAAACGCGCAGGTAATTTTCCCCGATATCAACGTACAGCACTACACCTTCGCGCTAAGGTTAAACGACCAAAACGATACCATCCAGGGCAAAGCCGCGGTTACTATTAAATTTTTAAATGATGTAGTGAAGTTTCCATTAAACCTGGTTAAGAAGAACAGTGATGGAACGGGTATGCTGGTATCGGCAATAAGCGAAAACGGCAAAAACTTGCGCTTTGAGCAGGATGATGATGTGATAAATATTTATACCGAAGCAAAAAACAATAGCGTACATACTTTTACCATTAACTATAGCGGCGTACCTGCCGATGGCTTAATTATATCTACCAGTAAATTTGGGCATCGCACATTTTTTGGCGATAACTGGCCCAATCGCGCACATAACTGGCTGCCTTGTGCCGATTATCCGTCGGACAAGGCCACGGTTGATTTTTTTGTTACCGCCCCCGATCA
>Ga0302300_1002289_pt1 | contig 10039 bp, 2 predicted proteins | sample III_Palsa_E1_1_FD_198756 | JGI IMG/M metagenome (GOLD analysis project Ga0302300, IMG submission 198756) | Peat permafrost microbial communities from Stordalen Mire near Abisko, Sweden - III_Palsa_E1_1 | ecosystem: Environmental > Terrestrial > Soil > Palsa > Peat permafrost | place: Sweden... | reverse complement strand
AGCTATTGCGCTAGGTAGGATAAGCATTTTATCTCATTGGTTTTTACAAGAAGAAAAGTATGGGTTAGATAATTATGAAAAAACCTGGACGCCATTACATGAATCGATTTGCAGCGCTGGTCCAAACAAAAAAGAACTAGTAAAGCTAATACTTGAGAACGAGCCAAATAATGAATGGCTTGATACACAAAGTGAATATGGAGACACTCCGCTAATCATGGCAGTGAAAAGAAAAGATGATGTTTCAATTGATCTTTTAGTCAATTACTATAATGCGAAGATTGATATTTGCGATTTTGATGGGTTAACCGCAAAGGTTCATGCTAAGCGATTAGGTGTTACTAAAATTATTGATCAATTAAACAATAGTCCAGATAGTTCTACTGCAATCCCTAAAATCCGTCAAAGGAGCAGTAATAGTTTAAGTAGTTCCACTTCACAAGCTTCAATGAGAGGGGTACGCAAAAGAACAGATTCAACTAATTCATGGCCTAACACGTCCTCGCAAAAAGTCTTCATATGGCCAAAAGTTGTCGTTCGCGAAAGAACTTTTGTAGATGTTTTGTCAATTGATTATCTCCTGCAAACTCTTTATCACTGCGATATAATTTTATTAACAGGGGAATCTGGAATTGGAAAAACTACGTTACTTAATAATTTGCAAGTGTATTTTAATAATATGATATTTAATGAAAAATATAAAATCATATCAGTATATGTATCGTGTGAGAATATTAATTCGAATAAAATTATATGTAATGTGAAACTGATAAAGGAAAAAGAGATAAATATAAAATTTACCTTTGAACTAGAAGATGATTCTTTCATAAAGACAATCAATGAAAAGATAAAAAAATATTTAGATGAAAATAATTTTGACCAATATATTTTCTTTTTCCTAGTTGATAATTCAGATATATTAATAACGCATTCCACCTTCAAAAATTATAAAAAAGAGCTACAAAATTTTAAGCTGATCCTTGGCTATAGTAATGTCGAAAATGAAGATATAAAAACCATCGAGAATAATAGCAAAAAAGAAACATTTAGGATTAAGATATTTGGTTTTGATCCAGAGATGATCGAAAAATATTTAAGACTCAATAAAAAACCTAAATTGCTGTGTTACGTAAAAGAAAATGATTCTCGCTTAGAGTTTTTTAGAAACCCTTATTTTTTAAGATTGCTTGTTTCAGCTGAAGAAGAATTTTTAAATCTTAATGCGATACCAACAGTAAAGTCTTTTATCTATAAAGTCGTATTAAATAAGCACTTAAAGACTACTTCAGACATTGTGAAAGGGACGTTATTTGATTTACAACAGCAAGCTTTTCATAAGTTAAATCACGACGAGCCTAATAGAAAAAGCTCTGAGAGTTCATCGGTAAACCAAACTATATTCAGTATAATGGAGCACCATTCCTGGGTTCAATATCTTGCAATACTCCACATCATTTCAATGGTGGACCGATTCAAAGAGATTAAAGATGATGTTTTTGATAAGGAGCTTGAGCTAGTCGTTTTTATGTCAGAAATGTTAAATAATCCTGATTCAGTCCCAGAATCAGTAAAAATGAACGCTTCAGAAATTATAGCTTATCTTGAAAAAATTTGTGAAACTTCTTCGGGTATACAAAAAAGCAGTCTTACATCTTTTGCATTTTCAGTACTGGTCAGGGTGAATCGCTATAATTTTAACAACAAAATATTTAAAAATATCATTGCTAAAACAGCCGATCTTAGACGAGGAGTTTTTTACAAAACAAAATTTATTAATTGTAATTTTAATCAGGGTAATATGGAAAGTGCCATATTTTCTCAGGTTAAATTTGATAACTGCGAAGTTGGAAATGCTAACTTTACAAATACAATGTTAATTAATACAAGTTTTATAGGAGGATCCCATCCCAATATAAATAATGAGATATATTTTGAAGGGCGCGAATCAACAATTTTACAAGTAAGAGGTGAGAGTTTAGTAATATTTACGGATTATAACATCAGCATTAATAAAATTTCCAATCTCAATAATAATAATAAATTATCTTTTACAACGAGAGACAAAATCCCTGATATTGCTTCTTTTTCAAGGTGTGGAAAATATCTATGTTGGGCAGACAGATCGGACTTATACTTATATGAATCTGAGAGTCAGTTAAATACAGATCCAGTAATATTAGAGTCAAGAGAAAGAAAGATATTTATTGATGTGTTTGATGATTGTTTATTATCAGTTTTATACGGCGGAACAATAAAATTTTGGAGGATAAATCCAGAAGAATCAAAAAAACATGGGAAAAATACTTTTACATATGAGCTGCCAGCACAACCTCTTTTTGTAGCTGCTAGTGAAAAATTTTTTATGGTTTATTTGCAGAATAAGCAACTATTCATTTATAGTTTTCAAACTAGCCCTGGCTCTCTTGGTATTAATGATACACAGACTATGCCCAAATTTACACAAATTTTTAGTGATAATATAGAGCAAGTAGTCACTGCAATAGCCATTAGTAATGCGTATGCTTACTATGCTGCTGCAAATGGCACAATAATTAGAGTTTCTCTTTCTGCAGAAAAATTAAAAAACATTTATAATTCACCAATTTCTTTCGTTAATATACTTAAACCAAGTGTCGATGATTCTCAATTGTTTCTTTCCGGAGAAGATGATGATGGTATTTATGTACTGAATATATCTAATGAGGAATATAAGCAGATAATGCATTATTTGCCTTCGGGGCTGCAACAATTAGAAGTTTCAGCTGATAATAAATTGATATGTATCGGTACTAACAAAATTTTAATTTTAGAGTCAAAAAATAAAATTGATTTTATTAATTCTGAAAGGCATAAAACCTGGGTGTATGCTTTAGCAGATCTACAAATTAATAATGAAGATGTTCTTATTTCTGGTGATAAGGATGGCTTAATTCTTTCATGGAATCTATCTCACAAAAAATTTGAACGCTTAATTTATAAATACCATAGTGCTATTTTTTGTTTTGCTTATAATGACAAAGAAAATTTGTTTGCATGTGGTACAGAAAATGGAACTGTTATATTATTTAGCTCAATCAATTGGGAAGTAAAGACTATCTGTTCTCCAAAGGATTCTTTTGCAAGACCCATAACGAAAATAGTTTTTTCTGAAGATGGTTCTAAGCTGTTCGGCCTTAATGTAAAAGGTCAGGTAATTTTTATGAAAACTAAAGTAATTGGTTCTGCAAAAACAGAACTAGAATTACTGCCTAGCTCAATAGATATAATCGATACCGAGATATCGTTATTTAGTTTATTTGTTGATAATGGGAAACTTTATTGGTCGAATAGCTACAAAATTTACTGTATCGATATTAAAAATTCTGATAATACGCCTTCTACCGTTTTGGATTCATTAGGATTAAAGAACGGTATAACTAAAATACAATCGATGAGAAAAATCAAAAATTTTATTCTCTTTTCTGATAAAAATAATAAAATTTTTTACTTTAACTTAAATGATACTAAAAGAAAAGTGCATTTGTTGATAGAAGGTAAAAATATAGTAATTTTTGAAGTTGCAATGATATCAACGCGCATGTATTTATTTATTCCAATTGAGAAAAAAATAGAAGTGGCTGAGATTAAAGAGAAGTATGGGAAACTAAAAATAAAAAGGCGTGCTATAAAAAGCTATACTGGACATCAAGATGAAATATACGACCTCATTATTTCCAACTCTCCTAAAAAGAAAATGATGATTACCGCAGGCGCAGATCAGAATATCTTAGTCTGGGATTTTGATCAAACAAAGGCAACCTGGTATTGCGCTTGGCGTGCAAAGGATGCTTTCTATCAATTTAATTCTTTAGAGCATAGACTACTAATACCGCCACATGATATTACAAAAAAAATAAAGATACTGCCGCAGCTAGCAGAGCGTACATTAAATTTCACCTCTGAGCATGGTTTTGTAATTTTCGGTAATGAAGACAAAGAAATTTCTATTGATGATTGTTTTAATGGTAGAAATAACTCTCGACTACAAGCTGAATATCTAGATTTTCCAAGATTGTTTGAAAAAAAATATCGTTTTTTTAAAACAATTGAAGCGGCTGAGTCCTCTTTACTGATTAGGATTGCTAAAAATAATAGGCTTCCTGCAAGAGCAGACTTTACGTCAGTTAGTTTATTGAAACCAAAGCAAGCTTATATTATATGTGTGGGTTATGATAGTTATACATGTATCGATTATGTGCGTGCCAACATGGCGAATGCTTTAATTTTATATGCTATAGATGCTTATGATTTACAGCAAAATAAATTATTTAATAAACTGTTCGTTGCCAAAATCAATCCTCTTTTTTCCGAGATCGATTCATTACGAATTCCTATTAACAAACTGATTAAAACACCAGAAGTCTATAATGGCTTACCTTCTTTTTATCATTTTTTGGAAATTAAAATTATTGATATTTTTAATGTTTTTGATTGTATTGCTTTACCCATTAAAATCTTGCAATGCTGTCAAAACTATATACCAGATACCAATTTCTTAACTCGTAGAGGGCGGATATTGGGTAAGAAGAATACCCTTATACAACGCATGATAAAAAATAACATACTAATACCTGTGACAATCAAAGGGATAGCGTATGCCGCTCTTAATCCAAACCTGATAAAAATTTTGAATGAAATAGATAAACGTAATAAAAGATCTGTATTTAATCCGGATAAAATGTTTAATGAATTTGAGGTTTTTTTGAGTCAAATGCTTACTTATAATTATCAATTCCGTTTACATTATGCTGTAATTGATGGTTTGATTTTTAATATTTTAAAGCTTTACCCCGAAAATAATGAACTTAAAAATAAGTGTATTAGAAATAGTCAATTTCAACCATTATCAAATGAATCCAGCACTTTTTCTGATGAAGGAAAAGGGTTGATTCATTTAATGATTGAGCACTTGCTGCGTTCAGGAAATAACAAAAAAATTATTGACTATGTCAAAATTATTTTTTTTAAGGATAGTAGTTTGGTGGAATTTTATACTGAATTTAATGGTAATTTTTCATGTACTGATGAAGATGAAAATATGTTGTCTACTTTTTTTGAAAAAAATAAAGATAAAGATAAATTTGAAAATTTTATTAATTCAATGCGTCGGTCAATTTTTAATATAAACAACAATAATGAATTTTTAAATTATTTAGGAAAAATTCCAATCCAAATATTTTTATATTTATGTGAAGCATGTATTAATATGTCTCTTATTCCTTTAGCTATAAAGCTTCTAATTTTGTACTATAAAACTCATGAAAGTGCTTTTAAAAATTCAGAAATTCACCTCGGTGAATTTTATTATTTGCTAGCTATGGCTATGAGAAAGATAGCACATGCTGATTGGGTTGTAGGACCTTTATATGATGTTATAAATCTACTGACCTTTATAAAAAGAGAAAACATCGGTGGTGTTGATATACTTGAAAATAGTGAAGCTCCACTTGTAACTGGTTTAAGCCTTCCCAGACTGATGATACGCTCATTAACTGAGCAAACTGTAGCATCAGCTGGTAAGCGTGAAGAATTAAAAATTAATCATTTAAAATTATTATTATATGATGTGTTAGCTGTATCACATTTTTATCAGGGAAATCTTTCAAAAGCAAATCAATATTTAATCGAGTGTATAAATTTGGTTGAGTATGATAACAAGGTGATAAAATATTCATTTCCAGATGTTTACTGCTATATTTTGTCACACATGGCTAATTTGCATTTGGTTGTAAATTATTTTAAAAAAAATATGAAGGACTTTCCTCCGCTAATAAGCGAAATTTCAGATAACTATGCATTAAGCTATCCTGACTATTTAAGTTCTCCTGAAACAATTTTGTCGGAAATCGAAAGAACTTTAATTGAGAGTTCATTTTTAGGGCATTATAAGTGTATTTCTTGTTTAAATTCTTATGCATATTTCTATTATCTCAATGGGAATTATGCCGAAGCACAAGAAAGATATGGCTTGATCATCAAGCTTGTAAAAAAATATAATACAGGGAAAAATATTCACTTTGAAGCTATTGTACATAATTTTGTTTGCAAAATAGAAGCTTTTATAGTGGATTGGTCAAGTAGTGGACATCTAAGGTCAAATATTAAACCAACTGAAATAACCCCAAATTTAATTGATGATTTTATTGCCGATCTTACTTATATTCTCAATAAAAAAATTGATATTCATGTTGATGAAATAAAATCAAAGCTGGCTGAGCACCATATACTAAAAGATTTCCTTATAGACATTTTACTGATTATAAATAAATTACCATACACTAATTTTTGTAATCCCCAACATCCTTATGTGCTGGTTTTAATGCATAAAATATCTATTTTAATCAAGCAGCTGAAGGCTGTTGATAGTAAAAATGACTCACCAGCAGATAATGATTTTTATTTTAATACACTGCATAATTATGCGAATGTTAGTTTGCCTATTAAGGCTTATGATTTTATCGTTTCCCAAACATGGCTATGCCATACTTTTCCCGAACGCTACAATGAGAAGAAAAAATCGTATATCGGCAAATTAACTGACAAGCAAATTAATTTTGTGGGATATCAAACCTACTGGCTAAGTGTTTTACCCCATCCTATGAAAAAAATCATTACTTCCCTACTTTTAAAGACCAATAGTAGCTTTTTTCGTGCAGTTGTTGCAAAAGATATTCAAGAGTGGGGTAATGTGATGCTTGCAGAAATGCAGAATTCATCAAGTAATTCATTAGAGGTTAATCCTCTTAATAATAAAGATCCGAAAGATGTATTCAAGGATCCTTCCTCTGAAGAGTCGTATCAACTTTATTTAAATATTTGTTTAAGAAGAGGCAAGTTTTTTGGATCAAATATTACTTTACTTATTGCTTATTTATATAATTGTTATCTGTGCATATGGCGAAAATTGCCTGGATATAAACATCTAGAACTGTCTGCATATTGGTTTCCCAGTACCAATCAAGCAGAAGAGAGTAATGATATGTACCATATTCTTGTGGATGATAATGGTGATGCACAGTTAATTTTACCCTCAGCGACAGTGAAGAACGATCCATCTTTACGGAAAAATGAAGATAAGGAAGATAGTGTACCACCACCGCATGAAACCTTATCAAGTACCTCAATTATTTTTGGTGACTCGGCAAAAATCAGCCCTTCGTCGTCTAATTTTTTACAATTAACAAAAAATGAAACTTTGCACCAAATTCAAAAAAAAGAGCTTGTTAACGGCACTATTCCAGCAGTTCAATTAACTATAGGTGAGTTGTCGTTTAATCGCCATTTGGTAGCAGGAGATGGTGATTGTGGTTATACAGCATTTGGCATTACACGTGAACAGGCTTTTAAATTAATAAGTGATAAATTGTCGGCAGTGGTTGAGATTTTAAAGCCTATTATTCAAGAGCAGTTGCTGCTGCAAGATTTTATTGATTATCTTAAGCTGCATGAACAAGCATCAACTGCTTTAGTGCGAGCATTTGCTCAATATCAAACTGCGGCACAGCAAGGCGGTGAAATGAATGATGAGATTATGCAACAGCTACAGCGGCATGCAACTGATTTAGTGGTTGTAAATGGATATATCACTTATGACATTTTCGATAAAAGAATCGATGCTGGCTGGTCTCATCCATGCGTGTTACAAGCGCTAGCGCATTTACAACAAATAAAGCTTTATATTTGGCAAAAAAATAGTGAGGGCCAGCCAATACCTCATGAGCATTATCCATACTATGGTTCACCCGATTTAGCATCCATTGCTCAACGTACAGATTTATTATTTATTAATGAGAATCATTTTGAACGATTAGAACTAATAGCTCAGGAAAATATTTTTGCCAATAATCGACCTATTCTTAATATGTATTCTCCAAATGCAGCTACAAAAACTGGAAAAACAGAAGCAGGAGCAGAAGACTCGCAATCCGCAGAAACTATGCCACCAGTAGTTAACTCCATCAGAAAAACATCTTTGGCCGCGGGTAAGAATTGACACGCAAAACTTTGCAAAAATAATTTGTCTTTCGTACTGAAAGTAAAAAAGTGACATTGTCCTGACTCATCAAAGTCAGGGACACTGTAAAAATCGTGATACTCTCTAGGTGTCAGAGTTATAAATAATAATTCCTTTATACAAAAATTTGAAAAAATTTTATAAAATAATTCTGCGCAGCCAAATTGATGAACGTCATCTAATGCTGACCTAATTTGCTCCGATTAAAGCTTGATGCATTGATTGTCCTTCCAAATAATAAGTCTAATGGTTTGTTTTCAAAAAAATGTGGTGTTAGTGATAAAGGCTTGCTTGAAAAACCTAGCCCATTTAGGATCATCGCAGCAATGGCCTCACCGGTGCTAATCTCTTCACGAACGTCCGTGCCTAAGCTTTCATTTATTAACTCAATAAGACCTAAATCGCTCATCACACCAGCAATAATCCCCAGATGATCCAGTCGTTCAATGCGCATTTGCATGCCAGTATCCCTCAAATATGCAGTAAAGGGATAGTTTGGCGTACAAAAGAAAGATTCAAAAGAGGGCTTGATGACGGGATTTTTAATTCATCTACTTGATTATTATATTGTTTTTATATGTGATTTGTTTGGGTACTGACATGATCAATATCGGTTCCGATACAGCACTCTTTTCATTGCTTGGTTCATCGAGTCATCCTGTAAATCCCCCCCTAGCCCCCTTTTTCAAAGGGCGTTGTTGCATAAATAGATATAAGATGCTGTCATCAATTATGTTGTGACACTCTACTATCGCTGTCATACCGCGACTTGATCGCGGTATCCACTTTGCAGTGAATATTAGCTTAGATGAAGATCAGTAGATCGTATGAACTTCTAAAGTCCCTGCAAAGTGGACCCCGCGGTCAAGCCGCGGGGTGACAGCATTCTATTTATGCAACAACACCTTTTCAAAGGGGGGGAAACACATAAGATATTGTAATGAAAAAATATTTAGATGCGGTTGCAATGAGTGGCGCATCTCCATTATGATATACTCCCCGTATGCAAAATAATCACAGGGATACTTATCATGTCTCAGCCAGATGCGACAGCGCTGCAAAAAAATATTAATATCGATCCAAAAATCGAACTTTCTTGGAAAGCGCTATTGGCTCCTGAGTTTAAAAAGCCTTATTTTGCAAAACTAAAACAATTTTTATTAGAAGAAAAAGCCCGCGGCGCAAAAATTTTTCCGCCGAATGCTGATATTTTTAATGCATTTGCGTATACGCCAGTGGATAAGGTCAATGTGTTGATTTTAGGACAAGATCCGTATCATGGCGCAGGTCAAGCGCATGGTTTGGCATTTTCTGTGCGTAAAGGCGTGCCGTTGCCGCCTTCGTTGCAAAATATTTTTAAAGAATTAAAAACCGATGTGAATTTTGTTAATCCGGGGCATGGCGAATTAACACATTGGGCCAAGCAAGGGGTGATGTTATTAAATACCGCATTGACCGTACGTGAAGGTGAAGCGCATTCACATCAAGGCAAAGGTTGGGAATTATTCACCGATGCGGTGATCCATGCGATAAGCGAACATAAAGAACATATGGTGTTTGTATTATGGGGATCGCCGGCCAAAGAAAAGTTACCGCTGATTGATACCAAAAAACATCTGGTATTAACGGCGGTACATCCTTCTCCTTTGTCGGTGCATCGAGGCTTTTTTGGATCACGGCATTTTTCACAAATCAATCAATACCTCATTGCACAAGGACAAACGGCGATTGATTGGCAATTATCGCCATAGACTCATTTTTCAAGCTGCTTATGACCCCAGTTATGATATACTTTTTCACGTATTTCTATATCGGTGATATGAAAAAAAGAATACAAATTAGCAACAACTTGTTATTTTACAAAGAGTTTACAAAATGCGCATATTGGGGATCGATCCAGGCTCACGTGTTTTAGGTTATGGAGTGGTGCAGTGGCAGAAAAAAATCCCTTATTTTGTCACTTGTGGCGTCATTCGAGTGGGTGAA
>Ga0302300_1002288_pt1 | contig 10047 bp, 7 predicted proteins | sample III_Palsa_E1_1_FD_198756 | JGI IMG/M metagenome (GOLD analysis project Ga0302300, IMG submission 198756) | Peat permafrost microbial communities from Stordalen Mire near Abisko, Sweden - III_Palsa_E1_1 | ecosystem: Environmental > Terrestrial > Soil > Palsa > Peat permafrost | place: Sweden... | reverse complement strand
TGAAAATGCTGACAACGCCGTGGAAACTTTTCTTGCCGCTTTTTCGGGGCGATCAGACGAAGTGATCAGCGGCACGCTTTCGGGCAACCGGGCGGCCAGTGCCACTCCGCTGCAACTTTTCACCCATGTAATAACGCATGAATTTCATCATAAAGGCCAGATCATGACGATGTGCCGTTTGTTGGGCTACCCTCCGCCGGATACGGACATTATCAGGTTTTAATGCAGATATGAGATATGAGATATGAGATGTGAGATGTGAGATGTGAAATATAGGAGGGTTTATAGATTATCTCGTTATAGCGCACGTGCCGGATGAACTATGGATGCTCTCCTATCTCACCACCTATAACTGACCAATAACGATGCTCACATCCGCACATCAATGTGGTTTAGTTAAGAACATTATTCACGCCTCCCCCTAAATCCCTCTCCGGGGGAGAGGGACTTTAGCTGCAAGCTCAAATGGCTAGCTAAAGTGTTCTTTTTACTACTGTATTTTTGCTTAACCAATCAACATTGATCTGCACATCCGCACATCTCTCCCGTCCGGCTATGAACTACGAGCCATGAACCATGAACCCTCCTACATCCGCACATCTGCACATCCGCACATCTGCACATCTCTCCCATTCCGGCTATCAACTATGAAACTTTAAATCCTTTAATTGGTTTTGTACATGCAAAACGCGATTCAAAATAAAAGCATGTTGTTATCGGTCCTGGTTGATAATAAACAGAAAATAAGGTCATTTGGTGTTACCAGGCCTGGTGTTTTCGGGTCGTTTATTACCGGCAAGTTAAAGCCGGACAGTGATGTTGATTTTTTAGTTGAGTTTGAGCCCCGGCAGAAAAATTATGACAATTTTATGGAACTGTTCTTTTTACCTGAAGGATTTGCCGGGCAGAAAAGTCGAATTGGTCACTCCCCAGGGATTAAGTAAACATATCGGCCCTCATATCCTAAAACAGGCAGCGTATGTTGCCATCTGAATTGGAATTATTAAGGCGAATCCAGAGTCAAGAGTCGAAAGCCGGGAAAATTCTATGAATCCTCTCACCACTCACATCTCACCACTCACATCTCATATCTCCTCCAACATTTTTCCACATTACTGCCCTTTATGACGAATATTTTTGTTAGATTAGAAATTTCTAATATCGATTAGAATACTCTAATCTTCGATATTATAGCTTTTAGCCGGTTTATCTTTGAAAAATTTTAACAGGCTAATGAAGATATTGTTAATCGAAGATGAACCTAAAGTTGCCGCATTCATAAAAAAAGGACTGGAGGAGCAATTTCATAATGTTACGCTGGCCTACGATGGAAATATGGGCTGCCAGCTGGGCCTTGAACAGGATTTTGAATTGGTGATACTTGATGTTGTGCTGCCGCACATGAATGGGCTGGAAGTTTGTAAGCAGATACGCCAGTTTAAAAAAGAATTGCCTATAATAATGCTAAGCGCCCTGGGAACAGTAAGCGACAAAGTAAAGGGGCTTGAAAACGGCGCGGACGACTATTTGGTAAAGCCGTTCCATTTTGACGAATTACTGGCGCGTGTAAAGGCGCTTGATCGCAGGCGATCGATGGTATTGCCCGGCACTGTTTACCAGGTACATGACCTGCAAATGGACTGCTTCAGAAAAACGGTGACGCGTAACGGCAAAATGATATTACTCACCGTGAAGGAATTTACGCTGCTTGAAGTATTGATGTATAACAAAAACAGGGTGCTGTCGAGAGTTTATATTGCCGAATCGGTATGGGGTATTAATTTTAACCGGGGAACGAATTTGATAGACGTTTATATAAACTATCTGCGCGGCAAGGTTGATAAAGGGTTTTCCAGACAACTGATACATACGGTGATCGGCATGGGGTATATGATCAAAGATTAGTCCGGAAGTCCGGAAATCCCAAAGTCCGAAAGTCCGAAAGAAACTGCGAATGACGTCCGCCAGCAGGCGGATAAGTTGAGTTATATAGAAGCAAAAAGGCGTTGAAAGTTAAGGACAGACTGTCGCTCCAGTTTACATTTATGTTTGCCGTGTTATTACTGGTCGTATTAACGGGTATCTATTTATTTGCAGAGCGTAACCGTGTTTCGACGTTTTTCGACAAACTTGATGATCGCGCTTTTACCGTGGGGCAGTTTTATCTTGCAGAGGATAACCTGTCGAAGGAAAACTTTCAGCACGTGTTAAAGAAATTCAGCCAGTCATTATCTGATGAAACGATCAGGATCTACGACGATCACTTTAAGCCCCAGTTTATTCCTGAAGGATCCATTCGCTGGAGTGAAACGGTACTCAAACAGGTAATCGCGCAAAAACGAATTCATTTAACCCAGGGGAACAGCCAGGTCACCGGTATTTATTACATAGATAATTCGGGTAATTTCATCATCATGGTTTCGGCCATCGACAGCAACGGCTACCGGTATATGCACGACCTGGGGCTCATCATGTTTTTCTTTTTCCTGGCCTCCTTATTTATCACTTATTTTATGGGTAACGGCTTTTCACGCATTGCCTTGTTTCCGATCGTTAAAATCACCAATAATTTAAGGCGAATCCGGTCGACCAGCCTTGATCTCCGGCTGCCGATCGCACAAAAGAAAACGGACGAGATCGACATTCTTTCCCTATCCATCAATCATTTACTCGAACACCTGGAGCAATCGTTCGAAAGTCAAAAATCTTTCATTGCCCACGCTTCTCATGAACTGCGCACCCCCATCACTACGATACTGGGAGAAGCTGAAATTACATTAATGCTCGAACGGAAAAATGAAGATTACCAGTTAACGCTCAAAAACATCATAAAAGAAACTGAAAGACTTAACTATATCATCAACAGCCTGATGGACCTTGTGCAAACCAATGTTTCGAATTATGAATTTCAAAGCGTCAGGATGGATGAGTTGATATGGGAAATAAAGGACGAACTGTCGGTAAAGGGCAACGAAAACAGGATCAACATAAACTACAACCTACCCTATGACCCTGAAAGGTACACGTTAATGGGAAACCGGCAGTTGTTATTTATCGCGATTAGTAATATCATTAAAAACGCCCTAAAGTTCTCGGATGACAAAGAAGTTTATTGTGAGATATTTTGTGATATAAGCGGCATTAACCTGCTGATACGCGACAAGGGTATCGGCATTGACCCAAAAGACCTGAACAACATATTCCAGCCATTCTTCCGCTCGCCAAATGCTTTATATTACCCTGGTTATGGCATAGGCCTTTCGCTGACGAGCAATATCGTACGCCTGCATAATGGCAAGATTGAAGTAAAGTCGGAACCTGGCAAAGGGACTGAATTTCACATCGTATTTCCGAATTTATAGAGTAGTCCGGAAGTCCGAAAGTCCGGAAGTCGGGAAGTCCGGAAGTCGGGAAGTCGGGAAGTCCGAAAGAAACTGATTAAGTTATAACGAAATCCGAAAGTCGGCAAAGTCGGAAAGTTAGAACCCTGGTAGCTACCGGGACCGACGGCGGGCCTCCTCAGCTTTAGCGGTGGCCCAAAGAAACCGCGAAGGATGTTTCGGCGAAAAAAAGGCGCTTATATCGAAATTATAAGCAATGGGCTTATTTGTTGCAAAAATCGCAAATTTAAACAGCATATTAAAGCAATTTAATCAACTTCTAATTGTACTCTAATCCCAGATTAAGTATTCGCTAACTACATCCTCCTACCTTTGCAGCAATAACCCGGCGACACTTTAGTAAGCAAGCGGATATATGTTTTTACAATGTTTCGAAGAATAGCCCTAACTGCACTACTTATACAAATTGTTTGTTGTGCAACGCTGATGCAGGCACGCGGACAGACGTCGACCGACACACTCAAGCTCACGATTAAACAAGCGGAAGCGATGTTTTTGCAGGACAATCTCCGGGTGATGGCCCAGCACTATAACATCGATATCGCCAGCGCGCAGGTTATCACCGCCAAACTGCTGCCGAATCCTGATTTTTCCTTAAGCAATGGTATTGCCGGTACTGACGAACCAAATCCAGCGAATGAACAGTCGGCCAGTGTTTCTCAATTAATTACCACGGCCGGTAAACGAAACAAAAATATTAAACTGGCACAGATAGGCGTGGAACAGGCAAAAGACCAGTTTTTCGACCTGATCAGAACTTTGAAATTCGAGCTTAGGTCGGATTTTTATTCAGTTTATTACCAAAGGCAATCGGAGAAAGTTTATGACCTTGAAATAAGCTCGCTCAATAAAACCCTTACCGCTTACCGGGAGCAGTATGCAAAGGGCAACATTGCTGAAAAAGAGCTATTGAGGATACAGTCGCAACTCTACTCACTCCAGGTAGAATACAATTCGCTCGAGGTGGGTATAGATACCGTTGAAAGCCAGCTGAAACTGTTAATAAAGGTAAATGCGCGCACAAATCTCGAACCCATCGTTACTGAGGACATTACCGGGAAAGAAATCTTAACAACCGTTCCCTACCAGAAATTACTTGATTCGGCGTATGTGAACCGGTATGACCTGCGGTATAGCAAAACGACAGTGGACTATAACAATATGAACCTTGAACTGCAAAAAGCTACCGCTGTGCCTGATTTTTCACTATCGCTGAACTACGACAAATTGGGTTCATATGGAACAAACTTTTTCAGCGGCGGGATAGAATTTAATATCCCCTTGTTTAATCGCAACCAGGGTAATATAAAACAAGCAAGGTTGCAGGCAGACCAAAGCAAAGTGCAGTTGCAAAGCCAGCAGGACCAGGTTGAAAGCGATGTGGCAACCAACTATAAACTGGCAATGAAATACGAAAAATTAGCGAACAGTTTCGACCCGAATTTCAAGCAGGATTTTACCCACCTGGTACAAGAGGTATTTAAAAACTATATGGAACGCAACATCGGCATGCTCGACTTCCTCGATTATTATGATTCGTATAAGACTAATACTGTGCAGCTGAATAGCCTGCTCCTGAGCCGGGTAACCTCGCTGGAACAGCTCAATTATGTTACCGGGACATCTTTTTTTAATCAATAACCCAACCACTGGCTTAGCTAATCCATGAAAAAAAGAACAATTAAATACGGCCTGTTGATTGCAGCTGCATGTTTTACAGGGATTAACCTGTTTTCCTGCTCCAGCAAAACCGATACTGACGATGTGAGGCAACCATACGTTGTGCCCGACTCGCTTTTTAAAACATTGGCTATCGATACCGTTAAGACATCGAACATTACGAATGCTATAAAATTTAACGGAATAGTGGATTTTAACGAAGATAAAGTTATCAACGTTTTCCCGCTGGTTAGCGGCAACGTTTCAGGGATAACGGTAATGCCGGGTGATTACGTGAAGACCGGCCAGGTATTAGGAGTGGTGAAAAGCTCCGAGGTTGCCAATTACAACGCCAACGTACTGAACGCAGATGCCAACGTTCGTTTAACCGCAAGGCAACTTGAACAGCAAAAAGAGTTGTATAAAAGTGGCTTAGCATCGCAGGTCGACATTACCAGCGCCGAAGCAAACTATCAGCAGGCTGTGGCGGCCGATATAGCTGCCAAAAAGATATTGAGCATCAATGGCGACAATCCAAATGGCGAATTCCTGATAAAAGCGCCGATCGAAGGATTTATCGTTCAAAAAAACGTTAACAATGGTATGTCGATCCGCACCGATAATGGCGCAGCGCTTTTCACTATTTCCGACCTGAAGAACGTATGGGTACAGGCCAATGTTTACGAAGAGAATATCGCAAAGGTACACCAGGGCGATGAAGCTGATATAACCACCATAACTTACCCCGATAAGACTTTTAAGGGCAAAGTAGATAAGCTGATGAATGTGCTGGACCCAACCAGCAAAGTAATGAAAATGCGGGTTGTGTTAGACAACCCCGGTTACGTGTTGAAGCCACAGATGTTCGCTACGGTAACGTTGTATAACAAGGAGAACCGGGAGGCAACCGCAATAGCCAGCAGCGACCTTGTTTTTGATCACAGTCAATATTTCGTCATCGTTATAAAAAGTAAAAAAGATGTGCAGATACGCCCTGTGGACATCATCAGCATAAATGGCAAAACCGCCTACATAAAAGATGGCGTAAAACCCGGGGAAACGTTGGTAGGCTCAAATGCCATACTAATTTACGGTTCATTAAACAGCTAATTAAACAGGCAAAATAAACGGGTAATGATAAAGTTTCTCAGAGGAGTTATTGGTTTTTCGTTAAAAAACAAATACTTCATATTAATTTGTGCCGGTGTGTTGGCTGTCGCCGGGGTTATTACATTCCTCCAAATGCCAATTGAGGCATTCCCCGACGTAACCAATACCGAAATTGATATAATAACCCAATGGCCGGGCCAAAGCGCGGAAGAGGTTGAAAAACTGGTAACAATACCTATTGAAATTGCGCTAAACCCTGTTCAGAAAAAGATCAGCTTGCGCTCCAACACTATATTCGGCTTAAGTTATGTAAAGGTAATTTTTGATGACCATGTGACCGATGAGGAGGCCCGCCAACAGGTAATGTTCCTTTTGAACAACGCTTCGTTGCCGAACGGCATCTCGCCTTCGGTGCAGCCGCCTACCGGGCCAACCGGCGAAATATTCAGATACACGCTCAAAAGCACCTTCAGGGACGTAAGGGAGCTCAAAACCATACAGGACTGGGTGATCGACCGCCGCTTGCGGGCTATTCCCGGTGTGGGAGACATCAACAGTTTTGGCGGAAAAACCAAATCATACGAGATCACTGTAGACCCCGGAAAGCTTGCTACCTTAGGTATTACTCCGCTTGATGTATATTCAGCAGTCCAAAAAACGAACCTGAATGTCGGGGGCGACATGATCGTTCAAAACAACCAGGCATTTGCGGTACGAGGCCTGGGGCTGATCAAAGATATCCACCAGATCGGCAATATTGTGATCAGCAATAACAATGGGGTTCCGGTAATAGTGAATGACGTTGCAACGGTTTCAGTATCCAACCTTCCAAGGCTTGGCTGGATAGGCAGAAGCGATGCGAATGTGGATAAAGATGGCAAACGTACAGTAGTGGACGACCCTGACGCCGTAGAGGCAATTATCGTAATGCGAAAAGGTGAAAATCCCACCGAAGTAGTTAATGCATTAAAGGCCGAGATCAATAAACTGAACAACGACATCTTGCCGGCAGACACTAAGATCGTCCCCTATTACGACCGGTCTGACCTCATTGGATTTGCCACGCACACCGTGTTGCACAACCTTATAGAAGGAATATTGCTGGTAACGCTGCTGGTGTCGCTATTCATGTTCAACTGGCGCACTACGCTTATCGTGTCCATAATTATTCCATTGGCGCTGATGTTTGCCTTTATCTGCCTGCATGCCATGGGGATGTCGGCAAACCTGCTTTCGCTGGGGGCCGTCGACTTTGGGATAATTATTGACGGGGCCGTCGTGATGGTAGAAGGCATGTTCGTGTTTCTCGACCGGAAAGCCATGCAGGTGGGTATGGAGCGCTTTAACAAACTGGCCAAACTGAGCATGATCAAAAACGACGGGGCCATGCTGGGTAAAGCGATTTTCTTTGCCAAACTCATCATTATCATGGGTTTGCTGCCGGTTTTTGCATTCCAAAAAGTGGAGGGTAAATTATTTTCTCCACTGGCCTTCACACTCGGTTTTGCCCTGGTTGGCGCACTAATCACTACGCTCACGTTGGTGCCCGTGCTCATCAGCATGCTGCTCAATAAGAATGTGCACGAAAAACACAATCCTTTTGTGCATCATTTGTCGGGCTTTATGCTTTTTGGGTTTAACAATGCCTTCAAAAATAAGACCCTTGTTGTTACAACTTCGATGATAGTTATGGTCGTGGGCTTGTATTCTTTCAGATTCCTCGGAAGCGAGTTCCTGCCCGAGCTTGACGAGGGCGCCATTTGGCTGCGGGTGCAGTTGCCTTACAGCGTATCGCTTAACAAATCAGTCGAAACATCAAAACAGGTGAGGCAAATATTAATGAGTTTCCCCCAGGTGCAGTATGCCGTTTCGCAAACCGGAAGGCCGGACGATGGTACGGACGTAGCCGGGTTTTATAACAACGAATTTGATGTATTGATGTACCCGGAGGACGATTGGAAACCCAAAGTCACCAAGGAAGAACTGATCAGCCAGATGAACGCCAAATTGGCCAAACTTCCCGGCGTCGATCTTAATTTTTCCCAGCCGATAAGCGACAACGTGGAAGAAGCCGTATCCGGCGTAAAAGGCTCTATCGTGGTGAAGGTATATGGGGATTCGCTCGATTATTCGGAAAAAAAAGTAAATGAAATTTACCAGATATTGAAAAATGTACGGGGCATTGAGGATTTAGGGATGATTGCCAGTATCGGGCTGCCTGAGCTGGACATCACGCTCGATCAGCAAAAAATGGCCCAATACGGCGTGGCGGAAACGGATGCAAACTCTGTAATAGCCATGGCTATCGGGGGCCAGGCAGCATCGACACTGTATGAAGGCGTTAGAACCTTTGATATAAGAGTCCGGTTTCCTGAAGCATACCGGAAAACGCCGGAAGATATCGGCAACCTGTTGGTGCCAACCCAAAACGGCTCAAAGGTTCCGATTAAAGAAATTGCAAGTATCACCCAAAAAACCGGACCCTGTTTGATCTTCCGTGATGAAAATGAACGGTTTGCCACTTTAAAGTTTTCCATTCGGGGGAGGGACATGGGTAGTACTATTAAAGAAGCGCAGCAAAAGGTGAACGCCAAATTGCAGCTTAAACGCGGCTATCATCTGGCATGGCAAGGCGACTTTGAAAACCAGCAACGCGCCGAAAAACGGCTGACACAGGTGGTGCCGGTGAGCCTCGGGCTAATTTTCCTCTTACTTTTCGTCATGTTCGGGAATTTTAAAGATGCGGCGCTGGTGTTCCTGAATGTGCCATTCGCCATTGTGGGTGGCATTGCCATGTTATTGATCACCGGCACAAACTTTAGTATTTCGGCGGGCATTGGATTTATAGCCTTGTTTGGTATATGTATACAGGATGGCGTACTGCTGATCACCGTGTTTAAGCAAAACCTGGAAACGATAAGGGGTGAGCGGCTGACTTTGTTTACTGCTATAAAACTGGGGGTAAACTCAAGGATCAGGCCGGTGATGATGACGGCACTGATGGCTGCCATCGGTTTATGCCCGGCGGCGCTTTCCCATGGTATTGGCTCCGAAAGCTCGCGGCCCCTGGCCAGGGTGGTTATCGGCGGCATACTCTGCGCAATGATGTTCAGCCTGTGGGTTTTCCCGCTTATTTTCGGGTGGGCCTACCGAAAAGTTGATCCTACAACAAAATAATAAAGAAACTTAATACCCCTAAAGCGTCTATTATTTGTCGAAGTCAATGCAGCGCCAAGCTGCATTGACCCGACGCAACAAAATTTAATTTTTAAAACCTGACATGAGATATTTTGTTGGGTGTTAAATCAACCTTTTGAATTCACGAAAAAAACGGTAATTTTAAATTTCATAACTATGAAATACATTTACCCTGCGACAAAGCGCTTATTTGCTTTATTTTTAATTATTTTTATAACTGGCCATGCCTTTGGCCAGTTGATTTACCAACCCTACTCCTACCAGTTCTACCAAAAGCTTAACACGGCTGAGTATTCGCCGGCTGTGAGTTTACACACATCCATCAAGCCTTATATTATCGGCGACTCCAGCGCCATCAGACATGCTTATGACTCGTTAATGTCGGCAAATACGGATACTTCCGGCCAACATAGCTGGCTTCACAGGGCTTTATTCACGTCGCACGCTGTGGATGTAAAAAACAAAGAATACACACTTTATGCCGATTATTTAGGCGACGTTGATGCGGGTCGAGAATTTATTGACAAAACAACCACTTACCTCAATACACGCGGTTACCAGGCCGGCGGAACTGTTGGCGAAAACTTCTTTTTCTACACCAGCGGCTACGAAAACCAGGGTAAATTCCCTAATTACGAAGCCGCATACATTAAAGCCACAGACATGATACCGGGCCAGG
>Ga0302300_1002282_pt1 | contig 10062 bp, 9 predicted proteins | sample III_Palsa_E1_1_FD_198756 | JGI IMG/M metagenome (GOLD analysis project Ga0302300, IMG submission 198756) | Peat permafrost microbial communities from Stordalen Mire near Abisko, Sweden - III_Palsa_E1_1 | ecosystem: Environmental > Terrestrial > Soil > Palsa > Peat permafrost | place: Sweden... | reverse complement strand
GGCATGAGAACCGGGTGCTCAAACGGGAGGATATCCTCAGCCAGCTTTGGGGCGAGAATGACTACTTCCTGGGGAGGAGCCTCGATGTATTCATTTCCCGGCTCCGCAAGCATTTGAGCAGTTCCACAGCAGTTAGCATAGATAATGTGTATGGAGTCGGTTTTGTCTTTACGGTGAGGAGGGCTTCTAATTAATTTGTAATTTGGACAAAAATAAACCGGCATATATGAAAAGCGTGACAGTGCATGAATCTCAAAGCGTCACTGACTACCCAAACAACAACACCATATTTGCAGTCTGGACATTCAGGGAGGGTATGAAGATTAAAGCTGTTTTCGAAAGACTTTGTGCTTTGGTTGACAACCTGAACCATTCCTTCATCATACGAACGCTGGATGGAAGGTCGACTTGCGTAATGAGCGTCGGCCATGATGCATGGACCAAACTCTCTTTGCCCAGCCCGCTTCCCCGGGAATTAAAAAACTTTGAACCTATTACAGGGTCAAAGCACACCGCAGTCGCTACGCCCGGAGACCTGCTTTTTCATCTGAGGGGGACGGATATGTCCGCATGTTTTGATATGATCACGGCCATTACGGATGTATTATCTCCGGTGGCCGACTGTCTGGAAGAAATTCATGGTTTCAGGTATTGGGACGGCCGTTCAATACTTGGCTTCGTCGACGGTACGGAGAACCCTGTTGGCAACGAACGGCAGTATTATGCGGTAGTAGGTGATGAGGACCCGATGTATAGGGGAGGCAGCTATGTCTTTGTGCAAAAATATCTGCATGATATGCAGGAATGGACAAAGCTGCCTGCTGAAGAGCAGGAGAAAGTGATCGGGCGTTATAAAATCAGCGATATTGAAATGCCGGATGGCGTAAAGCCAGCCAATTCCCACAGCGCCCTGGCCGGTATTGAAGACGAAAATGGCGCGGAGTTGAAAATTGTAAGGGACAATATGCCCTTTGGGAACCCGGCTAAAGGAGAAGTGGGCACCTATTTTATTGCTTATGCCAGCACATTCACTACGACGCAAAAAATGTTACAACGGATGTTTATTGGAGATCCCCCGGGCAACTATGACCGGATACTGGATTTCAGCAAGGCATATACCGGAAGCCTGTTCTTTGCCCCTTCACTGGATATTTTGAAGCAATACTCGGCCGATGCCGGTTAGTCGTAATATACCCAGCCACAAGACTTCTGGCGAGTATCGGGCGTCATCATGAAAAAAATAATAAGCAGATGATGTCCGGTAATGGCTTTTATAATTGTTTATACTAATAAAACAAAAAATATGAAATTGACTAATCTTTTCTGTCCCCTCAGGGTCTCTTGAAGAAGACCCTGCGTTGGGTGCTTATTTGCGATTACGCTGCTCTTGCTTACCATCCACTGTACTGCCCAGAGTAGTGAGCAGTCTAACGAAAAAATAGTTAGAACGGTTTATACCGCTTATGAGAAAAAAGATTGGAACATGTTGAACTCCGTTCTCGCCGAAGGGTTTACTTTCAGCAGCTAGGTTAATGTTCCTCCTATTGATATAAAAGAATATAAGGAAACGTGCTGGCCAAATTCCGCCAACATCAAAAAGTTTGATATTGATAAGCTTACGGTTGATGATAGAAGTATTCTTTGGCACTACGTGCGCCATTTTTTACCCCGGTCCGCTTTTGCGAGCAAGCTAGAACTTCGTCGGGGCTGCTTCGAACGCCCCTCCTTGTTCGTAAATTCGCTTCGCTCCTTTACACTCCCCGAAATAAAAAATGCCCCCGGCAAAGCCGGAGGCACAGTTGTTCTTTTGTTTGCGGAGAGGGAGGGATTCGAACCCCCGGAAGTGTAACCTTCAACAGTTTTCAAGACTGCCGCAATAGACCACTCTGCCACCTCTCCGGGCGCAAAATTAGGGTCTCCGGCTGAACAGCCAAATTTTTTCCTTCCGGTGTCGTAACTTTACCCAAATTTCTGGATTGAAGCACCTTAAGGCAGTAAATAAGTATCTCTGGAAGTATCGCTGGCGGTTCCTGCTCGGAATGGTGTTCGTTATCCTGTCCAATTACTTTCGCATCCTTACGCCCCAGATCACCGGCTATGTCGTGAATTCCGTCAATAAGGAACTACGGGATAACATCGCCGCCCAAAAGACAGCCGCTGGCAACGCAGATAAAGCTGCGGGAATCGGGTCGTCCGCCGCAGGCGAACCACAGCACCCTGGCAACCTGACCGGCCCAACCGCCATAAACGGCTTACCCTCCCCAGTCAAACCAGGTGCGGCCGTACCTCCGGGAGACGCCGCCAACACCCGCGATACCGTCAACTATGATATCCTGGTCCGGAAGATCATCCGTCTTCTCGACGCGCGGCACTCCACTTTCGGGTATAAGGTCGCTGCATGCGGTATCACCCTGCTCGTATTGGCCCTTATCAGCGGCTTTTTCCTCTTCCTCATGCGACAGACTATCATCGTCATGAGCCGGCACATCGAATACGATCAAAAGAAAGAGATCTATGCCCACTACCAACAGCTGGATACCAATTTTTATAAAACACATAGTACGGGCGACCTCATGAGCCGCATGGCGGAAGACGTCAGCCGGGTCCGCATGTACACCGGGCCGGCCATGATGTACCTCGCCAACCTCCTGGTGACAATAGGATTCAGCCTTTTCTTCATGCTCCGTAAGGACCCTCTGCTGAGCTTCTATGTCCTCACCCCGCTGCCCATCCTGGCCATCACGATCTATTATGTCAACACGATCATTCATAAAAGAAGCGAGCATATCCAGGCCCTCCTGAGTAACCTGACGACCAACGCCCAGGAATCCTATAGTGGCATCCGCGTTATCAAATCGTTTGTGCAGGAGAATGCCATGCTCCGCTACTTCAGTCACAACAGCGAAGAATACCGAAAGAATGCCGTGGGGCTCGCTAAGATCGAATCCATCTACTTCCCCTCCATGGGGCTGATGATCGGGCTCAGCACCCTGATGGCTATCATGATCGGCGGTATCTATGTCATTTTCGGCCGGCATAATACCGACCTGGGTACCATCACCGAATTCGTCATCTATATCACCATGCTGACCTTTCCGGTCAGCGCTATCGGCTGGGTCGCCAGCATGGTCCAGCGTGCCTCCGCCTCACAGAAACGACTGAATGAATTCCTGGATACAGCCTCCACTATCCGGAACCCGCCCGAACCGGTTGCCACCCCTCTACATGGAAACATAAGTTTCCAGAACGTAGATTTCACCTATCCAAATACGGGTATACATGCACTCAAAGAATTTAATCTGGAAATCCGGAAAGGGGAGAAGGTGGTGATCATCGGGAGGACCGGCAGCGGTAAAACAACGATTGCCCAACTGCTATTGCGGATGTACGATCCCGACCAGGGAAAGATCCTGTTCGATGGCGTCGACCTTCGGCGTTTCGACTTGCAGGATATCCGGCGCCAGATCAGCTACGTACCCCAGGACGTATTCCTTTTCAGCGACACGGTCACGGGTAATATTCAATTCGGTCTGGACCATGCCGATCCCGAAAAGGTCCGCCAGGCGGCCTACTATGCCAGTGTCGAAAAGGAGATCGAAGGCTTTGCCGATCGCTATGATACCATGATAGGCGAAAGGGGCGTCACCCTCAGCGGGGGGCAGAAACAACGTATTTCCATCGCCAGGGGCCTGATCAAAGACCCGGAGATCATCGTTTTCGATGATTGCCTTAGCGCCGTCGACGCCAAAACCGAAAAAGAGATCCTGGGCAATCTGTACCAGTATTTACAGCATAAAACTGCTATTATTATCACCCATCGCATCTTTTCCCTGTTCGATTTTGATCGTATCGTCGTATTGGAAGACGGAAAGATCGTCGAATCAGGAACTCACCGGGAATTGATGGCCCTCAACGGCTATTATACCTATCTCTATGAGCAGCAGCAGGCAGAAAACAGCCCTGCCTAACCTCCGGTTTCCAGCGCCGGATGAACGCCGTTAACAATGCGGCTAAAAAGGCCTTACTTAGGAGGGACAAATCTTTCAGCAAATTTTGCTAATTCGAAAACAATACTATATTTGTGACTGCTTAATTAGAAATTTACAACTGCAAAACAAATCATTGTGGCGTACGAAAACAACGACAAGAGAATGGAAAGCGTTTATAGCAAACGCATCAGGGCCGGGAAACGTAGGACGTATTTCTTCGATGTAAGGGCTACCCGTAGTAACGATTATTATCTTACTATTACCGAAAGCCGGAAGAAATTCAATGAAGACGGGTATGACAGGCACAAGATCTTCCTGTACAAGGAAGATTTCAACAAGTTCCTGAAGGCACTGACTGAAGCGGTGGATTATGTTAAGACCGACTTGATGCCGGACTTCGATTTCGACGCCTACAACCACGATAACGTGGCTGAAAATGAAGGTGGCTACCAGGAAGGTCCGGGTTATCAGGAAAGCAGCGCCGTCAGCGATGATGTTATCGAGGAGGTAAGACAAGAGGTAAGACACACCCCAGCCGCACCGACCAGTACTCCCACCGCTACGACGGGAGAAGAGGTTGATAAGTGGTAATACCGAGTCGATGCGTTTCGGATAATATTCTAAAACTCCTTGCTTTGCAAGGAGTTTTTTTATGTCCTGAAGGCCTAGTAAGTAAGCCGGGCTTTCACCCGCCGCAGATAGGCCATTGCCGCTGCTCCTACTGGTGTCTTCTTCTCGGTTCCGGGGATTCGGACAACCTCCCGCCAGCCCCGGACAAAGCCGCCGATGTGCCAGCCGCTCTTTTTCAGATATTCCAGGCTCCATAAGAACGCCGTCGAAAAGAAATAGCGTCGCGGCAGGTACTTCCAGGCTACCTTGCTCTTGTTCACCCACATTCCACGTAACTTTTCCCGTGGTGGGAGGCGGCCAGCCGGCGACTCTTTGTGTAAGATGACCACCCGGTCATCATAGCGTATCGAGTAACCCTTATCCAGCGCACGATAGCTGAGATCATACTCTTCCATGCCGTAGAAAAAATTCTCCGGATAAAAACCGGCCTCGTCAAAAACCGAACGGCGGATTGCATGGGCGGCGCCGGAGAAATAGGCGGTGTCGAAATGCGGCCAATCCTTTCGTTCATTAAATCGTTTATGGGGGAAAGCATTCTCCTGCAGCTGCAGGGTGGCATAATAGTAGACTTTAAAAGCGGCAATGCCGGCAGATGGGTTTTCCCGGAAAATATCGACTATTGCCTGTAGTGCATCACCATTCCGGATCAGGGCGTCATCATCGAGAAAGACCAGGATGGACGCAGTACTTAACCGTACGGCGAAATTGCGTCCCCGGGAAACGCCGAGATTTTCAGGGGCGACCACATACCGGAAAGGGACGGCAGGATGGGCGGCGATAAACTCTTCTACCGGCCGATAGGACAGTGAAGACCGGTTATTGATAATGATTACCTCTTCTACCCATTCGCTCAATCCGTCCAGCCCACTGATGTTTTCGGCCAGCGACAACATATCGTCCGGCCGGTTGTAGGTGATGATGACGAAACTTAGCGGCTTCATACAGCGGAAGATGGAATGGCCGTTTTTTTTCGGTTCCTGTTTTTCCATTCAACAGCAATGACTGCGATAAGCAGCAGGTAGATCAGCAGGCTGGCCCATACAGCGACCCTGTTGCCCGTGACATAGGACTGCGGCTCGAAACGGAACTCTATGGTGTGTTCGCCCGCAGGTATGGACATGCCCCGGAGAACATAGTCTACCCGCAGATAATCCGCCTTCTGGCCATCGATAAAGACATTCCACCCCTTGTCATAGTAAATTTCGCTGAAGACGGCGAACTGGTTGGTTTTGGCAGAGGACTTATAAATGATCTTATCATTCAGGTTTTCTTCCAGCCTGATGCTGGCTGTGCTGTCAGGGGCAGGCAGTTCCTTCACCAACGAAGCGAATCGTTGCTGGATGATTGCCGTATCCTTTAGATTGACACTATCCAGCGCCTTCATTTCTTCATCGCCGTCTTTGACGTAGTGTATGGACCGGACCAGCCAGCAGGGGCCGAAAGCGCCGGGGTTAAGCCGGGCTACCGGCTGTCCGGTACGTTGATCCGGCTGAATAAAATATTTGGTATTCAGCATGTCGTATACCTGCATATTACCTTTGGACAGCTGATTGTCGATAAGGTCCTGGTATAGACCTAACTTGGCGGGAGAATAACCACCAACGGAATTGTGAAAGTAAGAAGCCTTTGCATCGGCGAAGGGATCGCCGCCGGATTCGTCCAGCACCCGAAAATTTTTGTCAGGGTCATTTTTGATCTGCTGATCCGCAGCGCTGGGCGTAATGGAAGAATCGAAGTCAGCCTGTTCCACATAACTGTCCTGGTTGAGGTAACGGGCGGAAACCGACAGCAGGTCATAGGAACTAAGTATTAACAATCCCGCCAGCAACACAGGCTGCTTGATGCGCCCCTTCAGATAAAAAGCCACGAGTGCCCCTGCCAGTAAGATCAGTACGATAGTGCGCAGCAGATCAGATCCATACATGGTCTGCCGGTCTGCCTGTAACCCTTTCATCAGCGAATTACTTGTCGCTATTGCCTGCTGTTGTGTATCCTGGCCACCCTGTCTTCCCTGGGACAGTTGCTGGGTTTTCATTTGTATCAACCTGTCTTTCAGCCTGATATCGCCATCCCCCTGGTAACTGGCCATAAAATAAAAGCCTATCAGTACCACCAGCAGGCCGCCAGTAACGATGGAGGCGGTCTTGAATTTTTTCCAGAGCACCGCCGTATTTTCTTTGGTCGCCAGCAGGTAGTTCAATCCCAGGGCCACCAATATAGGAACTGCCAGTTGTGGCATGAACAATGCGGTAGAGGGTGCGCGAAATTTATTATAGAGCGGTAAGTGGTCGAACAGGAAGCTATTGAAGACGGCAAAATTCTTACCCCAGGACAACAGGATGCCCAGCACGATCACACTGAGCAACCACCAGCGGGTCCAGTCCTTTAGTAAAACGAACCCGAGAATGGCCAGAAAGCAGATCACTGCGCCGAGATAGACCGTTCCGGTGGTGAAAGGCAACGCACCCCAGTAGGCATAGCCATTGGCAAACTGGATGCCCGTGTCTTCGGGAGCAGATAATTCTTCCGACATCCGCTCGGCAAATTTGGAATTGTCACCGATCTCCAGGTTATTGGCAGAACCGCCGCCGTAAATATCCGGCACGACCAGCGTCAACGTTTCCCCGACGCCATAACTCCACTGAAAAGCATAGTCAATGCTGAGGCCAGTCTTGCTTTCCAGTTTGCTGTTGCGATTGCTCAGTTCCGTCCGTCCACCCCGCATGGTTTCCTGTGTATATTCCTGCACCGGCATCGTATTGACCGTGCTGGTCCCATAGCCAATGACCACTGCAATCGCCGCCAACCCTATCGCGATCAGGGCCGGCCGCCATTCGCCCAGACGGAAGGCATTAGCCAGGTAAAAGACCGTCAGCAGCCCCATGCTTAAGAAAGTATAGTAAACGATCTGCAAATGCGCCGTCTGCAACTGGAAGGCGACAAAAAGCGCCAGTAGAAAAGTCCCCCATAGATAGCGTCGCTGAAATAATAAAAACAGCGCGGCCAGTAGCCCGGGCGCATAAGAAATCGCCTGCATTTTCGTGATATGCCCGGTCACAATGATGACCGGATCATAGGAACAATAGGCATAGGCCAGCGAGGCGAGGACCCCCACCCAGGGGTTCACCTTCAATACCACCATCAACAGATAAAAACAAACGCACGCTATATAAAAAAAGCTGATAGGCTGCGGCAACCCCAACGTCAGCAGGTAGCCAAGATAGCCGTAAGAAAAGCCGGACGTGGCGTCCATGGCGATCGTATAAGCAGGCATGCCGCTGAAAGTACTTTCGGTCCATAAAGGGAAATGACCGAATTTGTCCTTGTATTCGAATGACTGCTGCGCCATTTCCTTATATTGCAGGACATCAGACTGGGAAACGACTTTTCCCTGCAACGTCGGGCGGCAATAAATAACAGCGACTATAAGGAATACGGCTATGGCAATGATGTGCGGTAGCGCCTTTTTCAGGAAAGTGGAATTCATGATTTATGGCAGAATTATTCCCGGCAAAATAATGGTATTTTGCCCAGAAATACAGATTTTTGACCAAATATGCAGGTAATACGACTTCTCTTACGGGTGGCTTTTATTTGTAATATCTGCTTTCTCTTTTCATCATTGTTGTTATGGTTGCCCAGCCCTCCGCAAGGTGTGCTGATCTCACTGATGATCGTTGCGGGAACGGTAGTGGCGCTGCCCGTCAATTTTATCACCAGCGGTTGGATGGCCATCCTGCTGGGCACCGGCAAATTCCGGGCTTCCGGTATCCCCGTATGGTTGCCTGCCGCGAACTTTATATTCTTTGTGATCGAGCTATTTACGTTAATACTGAACAAGAAATGATCCATTCCATACTTAAAGACAGACCTACCAAACTTTTACTGGGGTTCACCGCCTTTTTTGCTGCAACGGCCTCATTGCCGATGCCATCGGCACCAAGCTGTTCTCGCTGGAGAAACTATTCGGTACGCACCCTGCCAATTTCACCCTTTTCGGGCAGAGCGGCCTTGCCTTTACCCTTACCTGCGGTGTGCTGTTGTGGCCACTGGAATTCGTCATCACCGACATCATCAATGAATTTTATGGGCCCAGGGCCGTTCGGCGGATCACTTACACCGCCGTTATCCTCATTGCCTATGCCTTCCTCATGTATTATCTCGCGATCCTGATCCCGCCGGCAGATATTTGGCTCGCCAGCAGCGCCAAGCAGGGCGTACCCAATATCCAGGCTGCATTCAGCGCTATCTTCGGCCAGACTTCACTGATCATTGTGGGAAGCGTGGTGGCTTTTCTTGTCAGCCAGGTCGTCGACGTCACCGTGTTCCATCAGATCAAGAAAAAGACGGGCAACAAGCATCTCTGGCTAAGAGCCACCGGCTCGACGCTGGTCTCCCAGCTGGTAGACAGTTATATCGTACTGTTTATCGCTTTCAGCCAGTATTTTACCTGGCAGCAGATCCTGGCCATAGGGATGATGAATTATATTTACAAGGCTACCGTCGCCATCCTGCTGACGCCCATGATCTACCTGATAGAAGGGTGGATTGAAAAATATGTAGGCCATGAAACAGCCCATAAGATGAAGAGAGCAGCCATGGGCCTGCAGGAAGAAGAGTCACCGGGGACGATACCGGCCGCAGGCTAGATATTATCATCGTATTCACCGGGCGGAACCGATGCCTCCATGATAAAGTCATTCATGTAGTAGCCGTTGCCGATATCGATATCTTCTCTGCCGATGATTTTGAATTCCAGCTTCTCATAGAACCGCTGCGCCTTATTATGGCGGTTGACATTCAGCCGGAGCTTGCTGACCCCTTCTTCCCGGAGGTTGCCGTAGATAAAATCCAGCATGGCCCGGCCTAACCCTTTACCCTGGCCGGTTTGCAGCACATACAGCTTATGCAGCTTGGCCATTCCCGGTTCCACCGGGCCCCAGGCGGCAAAGCCAATAGCCTCTTCCCCCTGCTCTACGATGATGAACTGATGTTTGTCCTCCCGCATCTGCCGTGACAAGGCATCAGGATTATAGAACAGGTCCAACATATATTTCAGCTGTTCCGGGGAAAGGATTGCCCCATAAGTATCCGGCCAGATCTGCTGGGCGAGGAACCCGATCGCGTTGATGTCGTTGGAGTCTGCGCTCGCCCGCCGGATCGTAAAAATTTCATTCATGATTATTCCTCCTGCCCGAAATTAGTATTTTGACTCCATTCTCCGGGCAGTTTATCGGGGGCTTCTTCGGCATCGGGGTCATCCGGGTCAGACCGATGCCTCCTGATAGCCCGCATCGCCAGCCGTACCGCTATATAAAAACTGGCAAAAGTGCCGAAAGAAAGAATTCCCGTGGAAAAATATTTCGTTGCCTCGCGCTTCTGCTGCAGGAAGAGGAAAAAGTCGAAGCTGCCGTGGAACAGAACGGCTACCAGTAACCCCTGC
>Ga0302300_1002281_pt1 | contig 10064 bp, 9 predicted proteins | sample III_Palsa_E1_1_FD_198756 | JGI IMG/M metagenome (GOLD analysis project Ga0302300, IMG submission 198756) | Peat permafrost microbial communities from Stordalen Mire near Abisko, Sweden - III_Palsa_E1_1 | ecosystem: Environmental > Terrestrial > Soil > Palsa > Peat permafrost | place: Sweden... | reverse complement strand
CCATATCCGTCAAAAAAATTTTTAATGTTATGTAATAAATTTAAATCTCGTTCATGTTGAGTTCTAATAAAAGATAATTGAACTTGGTAACCAGTTTTCATTGTTGTATTTTTATTGATATCAACAATAAAAGAACCTTCACCATCTGTAAATCCAATTAACCATAAAGAAAAAAAAAAAGAATGATAATTATTATATATAATTTTATTTAAGGGATGATCTAAATTAGGAAATCCCATATTGCTAAAGTTTGTTATTTGATTGTTCATGATCTTTTTCTAAAAATACATTGGTCAAATGATGGAGAAAATTCCCCAATAATATAAATACTTCACGTTTAATCTCTGAGGTATTCAAATAAATGATTACCTGCGTATTATATAATAATGAAATACAAATGATTAAATCATTGAAATCAAAAGATATAAGTTTACGCATACAGTGAAGTTCTATTGGATAATAAAATACAACAAGGCAGCGAATACCTTCGGACCGTTATGGTTACAGCCGCCGTTTATTAGGTTTTCCATTGTTATCTTTCAATTTCAATTTTATACTTCTAACACCGGGCAGATGTCAGACTCTATACTTCTTTATTCAATTTGCAGAGTCTTGTGTTTTTAGTAAACAGTCATTCCCCCCGTTTATTTTTCAGCTTATTTAGCTCCTTTTTCTTCCTAAGTTACAAAGTCATTTTGCCTAATTCCTTCGAGATTATTCACTAAACCCCTTCATATATTATATTAGTTCATCTGTGTTGATTTAAGTACAGTTTATTTTTTCCTGATTTGTTTTGATCTTTATTTTTTCCTTTTTTTCAAATTCAAATTTTTTCATCGTATTTGCTACTTAGAAACTGTATTACCCTACATTAGTTTTCTTTTTTGAGGAAACCTAGAACATTTGGGGATGATGATTAATATACATCATTAACATTACTCATGTCAACATTTTTACATCTGATTACTTTTTCAGATTAATCCACTACCTTTTTTTCAATAATTCGGTGATATCTTTTAGTCCCGTTAATTTTTTGATATAAATTTTAATAAATGAAAGAATTACTTCTTTATTCAAATAATAGATAAGCTTTTACGCTATTTTTAAATGATTACTGCTTCTAAGTCTAAATTTCTATTTTTTTTAAATTACGATCTAATAAGATCATCAAACTACAGTTTTTTTTATCATTATACCCACTTAAGATATACTTAGGGACCTTATTTATTGATCTGGGTTGTTTCCCTTTTGGTTATAAATCTTATCACTTATAACCCGTCAATTTGATTATGAGCCCGCTAATCGAAACCAGGGGCATGAATTTAAACTTATTATGTTTTAGTGAATATTTCTATTCCATTACTTTACCCTGTTTAATTTTTACGTAATTCTAAATTACGATAAGTGATTCATTCCAAATTATTGAAATTCTTATCACAACTACATCAAATTTTGTACTTCAATACATTTCGTGGATAACCAGCTATTTCCGAGTTTGATAGGCATTTCACCACTAATCACAATTCATTACAAATCTTTACTACGATTACGTATTCGATCTTCCAGTTTTTTGTCTAAAACTTTCAATCTGATCATAATTAGCTCACTCGGTTTCGGGTCTATACAAATTTATTCGTAAGAGGAATGGGTTAAACTGCCCAAATCATCTCTTGACCATTTCTGTTTGCCTTTCGACTTATAAATTTCTATAACTCGTTGACCCATTATGCAAAAGGTACATCATTTTCCTCTGATTGCTTTTTTCATATTATTTCAAGTTCTTTTCACTCCATTTATTATGGTTCTTTTCATCATTCCCTCGCGGTACTAATACACTATCAATCATTGATTTATATTTAAAGTTTGAGAGTGGTTTCCCAATTTTCAATTTTTTCTTTACTGTGATTTTTAATAACTTTGCAATATACGGGATAAAAGCCCTTTATATTCTATTGAAAGTTATCATAATGATAAATTATTCTTATAATTGATTTCGTTCGCCACTACTTTCAATATCTCTGTTGATTTCTTTTCCACTTACTACATAAGAAGTTTCAGTTTGTAAGGTTTTAGTGAAGAACACTTCGTTTGGTTTCCCATATGGATACTCCTTTATCGCGAATAAATTCCAAAAGAATTTCGTATGAACGTCCATAGTAAATCAATATTTAGATATTCATAATATGATTGTATAATACATATTCTATTCTAATTTCTTCTTATAACAAAACCAAACCACCTAACGATTTGCTATAAATAAAACTTTAAATCATATTTCCACAAAAAGTATTAATATAAACATACTCTAATTTAAATCATAACGAGAAAATCCGTATTAATATAAACCTAGAATGAAAAAAATTAAGAAAAAAGAAGAAAATTAGATATAGAAACGGCGAAAAATGGAAAATAATTGAACAAATAAGAAAGAATTTTATATCTACCAATTATAATTTATAATCATTGAGCCCCCTTGTAAACAGATAAAGAATGGAAATGATTGAGATATGTTGTAAAGATACTAGGAATTAAAAGAGGTTATATAAATACGAAAATGATAAAAAATGTAAAGATACGAGGAGGAAGGAGAACGATGAAAAAGAGATTAGAATGAAAAAAATGGGGGGAACGATGAGAAAATGACGGGATAATGAAAATCATTGGGAACTCTTTCAACAAATTAAGATGAAAAGAATTGGGAACACTTATTAACATACTAAGATATAAATAATGTCGAAGAATAGGCAAGGTGGGATCAAAAACCTTTAGAATAATATTAAAATAATTACGAATAGTAACAGAAAGGGCCGCAAGAATTTAGAAGAATAGGCAAGGTGTAAAAACTGGCAATGTTTGAGATTAAAATAATTCAGAAGAATAGATGAAAGGGTAGGGGAATAAAGAAAGAATTAAGAACTTGTAATTAAAACCATTTATAATCGGCAAGGTGATATCCAATCAGCGTGATTGAAATAATTACGAAAAAAAGATTGAAATCATGAAGAATCGGGCAAAGGGAGAAAGGTGAGAAATCAAAGAGAATTTCTAATCGGGTAATTCATTTCTAACTTTTTCAAATCATTTCTAACCTCTTTAAATCATTATTTACCTTTAAATCATTTATAATAAAGAGGAAAAGGAGGGAAGGGGGGGAAAAGGCAAGAACTAAAAGACCCAAGTAGAAAAATGGGCATTAAGGGCAAAAAGCCGAAGTAGAAAAATCAAGAAAATGGGCATTAAGGGCCAAATGTTTCTCGGGTTTTGCCTTCAATCGCTTTAATATTGTTTATCTGATAATGGTAATTGATTAAATGTATGATATGAAGGTGGTGTTACTAAATACCAATCTAATGTATAATGACGATTAATTTGTGATAAGAAAGTAGAATCAAAAAATGAAAGTGAAGGAAAAGCATTAAATTCATTTTTTTTTACAAATATTTCAATTAATATATAAATAAAAAATATTGATGCGATTAATGATATTATTGAACCAAATGATGATATATAATTATATGGTGTATAAGCATCTGGGTAATCAGGTATACGTCGTGGTTGTCCACTTAATCCTAAAAAATGCATTGGAACTTTACTTCAGTTTTAGATACCATTTTTCGTTAAAGATTTGTTTTTATTATCAATCTTATGGTAGTTTGAGCTCTTTTTAATTGCAGCTTCTCTTATTGATTTATATTCACTTATTACTTTTAATGTTTTTTGATCAATTAGTTCTATCTTATATCCTTTTACTCTTTTTTTTTCATATATTTCATTTTTTATATAATTTTATCTCTTCTATCTTTAATGGTGTATATGAGGCTATCTATTTTTCATTTATTATCCATTTATTCTCAATGCTTTCTTTTAATGTTCCCCATCTAATAAATTTTTTATTCCTTGGTGAGAAGATGAATAATAATTTACTAATTCCCCGGTTAAACAATCATATAATAAAAATGGATTCCCTTGATTCATTTTTTGAATATTTCAATTAATCTTATAAGTTTTAGCCAATTTCTATAAATTATCCATTTGTATTAAGTTTTCCCCCATTTCCTTAAATCTTTGGTCTTCTGGGGAATTTGGAAGAAATAGATTTTGTATTTCCTTCGTAGTTTTTATTGCGATTGATAAATCATCTGTAAAATATCTTGTATATAGATTTTTTTAGTACGATTTAATGAAGGATTAAATAGCTAACTGTTCATAGATCCTAATTTCCGTAGGATGAGATAAAATTAAAATAATTACAGACCATGATGAGCCTAAATTCGGTTTATCACGAGATAATAAATTAGTAAATAAATTAGTAGGGGATTTCACACCGAATAAAGTATATTCTTCCAAACGTCTACCAAGATTTAAGGAAGAACCGATATAAGATATGGAAGGGTCTTGATTAGAAATGAAAAAATAAAGACCAGAATTACCAAAATAAAGTTTAATAAATTGATCATGATATTTAAAATTAAAAGGAATATTTGTAGAATAATAAGACTTTTGATCTTTTAACCTGAGACAAGCTCTTGGCGAAAACCAAATTGGAGGTAGCGTTCTAAATTAATATTTCGCGACCTTAGATGACGAGGCGAAATAAAAGCAAATAATTAGAACATTCACTCCTTTATTGATTATTAATTGTCAAATGGAACAAAAGACAAAATTAATAGCTTTATTAAAAGGGAAGCCAACTCAAATATGAAGTAAAAGATCATATCTTCACGTGAATCGTGTATTGCGTATGATCGTTGAGAAATCTGATGAAAAGAGGATGTGAACTTCGAAAGAGGTAGCGAACCATCCCTCAATGAAAAGACCTTATTGTAGGGCACGAAGTTTCGCGACCTAATCCATCTTTAAAATAAGTTTTCTGCTGATTAAACTATCAATGGTTAAATAAGGGCGCTAAAACGCTCTTGTTCAATTTCGAACTAAATTAACCAATGGCAAAGATGCGAGTTTTTCCCAGCATATAGCAATAAGCGGAGTCAAAGACCCCTATAGTTAGCCACGGGAGAAACTATCTCCGTAGCTAAAATTTCGCGCCACATTGTGACGCCATTCCTTCAAATTAAGAATGTTAAGTTACATTGTATTGAAACTTATATTAAATACTCTCGATTCTGTTTTGCTAAGAAGCTCGCCGTTTTCGCCTAAGGTTTTGCTAAGAAGCTCGCCTAAGGTTTTTAGTTTTAAGGTTTTGCTAAGAATAGGTTTGCTATTTGCATCATTTTTTCCGATTCGCCTAAGGTTTTCCTAAGTATATATTTTCCTAAGTATATATTTTTTCACTTTTTCAGAATAAGAAATTGGCCTATTAAAGCGGCTATCTAGCTTTTTCAGAATAATAAATTTTCCTATTAAAGCGGCTATCTTTTACTGCGGTGATATAAGAGTAATTTAATTTATGAATACCCTGCGACTCTCGCCGCAGATTGGACTATGTCTTAATCTATTTTCATTGCTTTCAATATTTCCGCAATTTTAATTGCTTTTCAAATTGAGGGGCGAAGCCCTGTAATTAAGTACAAATTTCTCCTCAATTCACTAAGTTAATTTCCGCAATTTTAATTGCTTTCATAATTCCCGCAATTTTGGTTAGTAATCATCTGGTATATTTTCGTTATTATATTTAGGTATTTCTTTTATTCCTTTTAACCATAATTTTAAACTTAACCTTTTTATCCCTTTAAATTTTATTAATGATTTATTGGTATAAAATTCTATTGTTTTCACTATACTCTCTTTCGAAACTGCTACAATATAATTATGGGCTTTACTATTAGTTTGTAAAGAAACTTTTATATTTAATTTAATTGTTTCTTTTATTTTATTTAATAAATACTCATTATTATTTTGAGATAATCTATATTCTGGTCGTAACCCTCCTTCTTTTAATTTTGTAAAATACTATCCAATTAATAAAATAATCTGAGGGTAATTCGATTGAATTTAATAAAGATTCAATATTAATATTATAGAAATTATAGATTTTAGGGGTATTATCAAATAATATTGTGGCCATTTGTTTTTCTTTAGAAGAAGAACGTTTACTGTGTATGATTTTATTTAATAATGTATCTCTAAATTTTAAATAATTTATTCTTTTATTTTCTGTTAATAAAGGATAATTATCCAAAATCGGTAAAATTACCGTAAGTAAATGGTTTATTTTTTTTATACGAAAAATAGCAACATTATTATGTTTATATACAATCCCACAACCTAATAATTTTTTAATTTTATATAATAATTTAATATCTTTTATTGTTAAGCCGATTTCAACTTCATGTCTCCAATTATCGTATTTTTTTTCTTTATAATAACTTAAACAACCATCCCCATCTATAAATCCTACTAACCAAAATAAATCTTTTGTGTTTAGTCTCTGAGGGGCTTTCTTAATATTTTCGTATTGATTATGCACCATTGAAAATGAGTCGAGACGAATATTATTTACCCCTACTAGTTGAGCAATTAAATAATAATTTGTTAGTAAAAAATCCTCCGATTCATTAAAGGAAAAGGAGTAAATTAAGATAAATATAGCTAAAATTTTACTATTATTATTCGTTTTGGATATTTCGATCCAATAGCTGTTCCTAGTATCAAACAAAATCATTTTGAATATATAAAATTCAATTAGAGCTAAGTACTTAACCCCGATAAACATCGTCCAAAAATGAATTTTACCTAATGTTTCATTATAAGAATATCCTGTTATTTTTCCTACCCAAAAATAAAATGCTGCGAATACTCCAAAGATTGCTCCCATTGATAATACATAATGAAAATGAGCAACTACGTAATAAGTCTATTATTCCCCTATTACTAGGGGGATTGGACTATATCTTATCTACTCTTTTAACTTAATAAATTTTCGATTGCCACGTATAGTCTCTACAGATCCTACTTCTATATTTGCCTTTCCCGAAATCGGAATTGTAATCGAATGACAGCCGCCATTATAATTACCTCAAATATATTTTTGTTTCCATGGTATTGCCTTCATCTTAATTTAAATGAAGGTTTCACCATTAGCAACGGTTAAACCCTTTCGGGATTTGTATCTAATCACGGATAGCTTCCCGCTATATCAATTTAGATTCCGTTTATTATGAATTATTTAACTCATTACCGAAATAAAATTTAATAGTTAATTTTATTTCCTAGTGGCAAGACAACACGACACTTATTGATCTCTGTTTTAAATTTAATAAATGATGAGTTTTTTTGACCTAATAATGGATATATATTACAATGTGCTATAATATTATGTAAAGTATCAATTCTATATGTTTCTAAAACCCAAAAATCTTGAGCGGGGTTAGAAATTTTAGTTTGTATATTAAAATGAGTTTTTATATTTTCAAGCAAAATTTTATCATACTTTTGTCCAATACTAAATGAGCGTGAACCTTTCGTTCTAATACAAAAACATCCTTCAGCTTCAATAAATCCTGACAACCATTCTTTAAAATAAGAATTATTGATATGATTCGGGGTGTTTCTGTTTAAATATTTACGATCTCTATTTTGAAAAAACCATTCAATATTATTCTGTTTGTCACATTCTAACATAAATTTTAATTGAGCCTGTACCCTTGAGGTTAAAGGTGGGTATTTTTGGAAAATCTTAATAATTTCAAAAATAGTAATTTTGCTATCAACAAGCCAATTTACTTTTAAAGGGGTAAATCTAACTCGACCCCCAATATTATGAGCGATTAAATTTAACATCTCAGTATTTTCTTCACATAAATTTAAGCATATAACTAATCTATATTGTAATGATTTTTTGCGCCAATGATTTACTTGAATACTACCATCACCATCCATTAAGCCAACCCAAAATTTTTTGATATACTCAGGATCAAATTTTACCTCAGATCTCTTGATGATCTCGGTAATATTTCTTCTATCGTGTAACGCTATATCAAGTGATGCATTAGCTAAAATAACACCCGTCAAACCCCCAATAGTAAATAAGAATACAAATCCAATGGCGAATAACATTGGTGTATTTAAAATTAGAGAACCTCCCCATAAAGTTGCAATCCATGAGAAAATTTTGATTCCAGTTGGAACAGCTATGATCATTGTAGCAGCAGTAAAATAAGCTCTTGTCAGAAAAGGGAGAAACCCAGGACTATTTATTACATAAAATGAAGACATATAGTCTCTGAGATAACTTGATAAAATTGATAATAAAGAATGGGCGATTAAAGAAGGGAATAGCGACCCTTAGAAGGAAAAAAGGGGGCGCAGGCCGCAGAGAAGAAGAGAATGCGGGTTGATAGGAGAAAGAAGCCGAGGGAAGAAAAGGACCGATAAGATGATGCCTTGATCCAATAAGCCTTGATGAAAAGATCGAGGGGAAAGAGAATGGGAAAAAAAGAAGAAAAGCCGAAATCAAGGAAAAAGCCCGAATGGGCAGAAAAGAGATGGGCGAAGAGAAATGGGCAAAAAAAAGGGGGGAAAAGGGGGAGTGGGGGAAAGACCGAAAGAGAAGATCGAACGCCGAACGAAAGAAATAGCCGAACGAAAGAAATAGCCGAAAAAAAGAAAAAGCCGAACGAAAGAAATAGCCGAAAAAGCCGAACGAAAGAAATCGCCGAAATCGAACGCCGAAGGAATGGACGAAAATGGCCGAAGGAACCTAAAAAATGGACGAAAATGGCCGAACATTGACCTCAGATGAATTGTTATTGAAACGAATCAGAAAAGATTTAAGAAATAAAAGAATTTCGACATATAATACTATTATTCCAACGAATATTATTTGTGTTTTTATATCAGGTGGTATTATAAAAATACTCATTAAAAGAATTATAATGGGTATATATGCTCTTTTAATTTGTTTACGAATTAGATTAGATCCAATAATCCAAAATAAAATTAATTTAATAAATAAATGTGTAATATTACTATAAGAATAAATTTGTATAATATTTTGAGGAGGAAAAAAAGAAAGAAAGAGAATAGGAAGAATTAAAAGAAAAAAAAGCAAAAGATCGAAAAAATAAAAGAAAAAGAAATTGCGCCAAAGAACAAAGAAAGAAAGAAATTCAGAAAAAAAGAGACCTGAAATGAGAAAAAGAAAAAAGAATAAAGGAAAAAGGGGAAAGAAAAAAAGGAAAGATAAAAGAAAAGATAAAGAAAAATTAGTAAATAAAATTTCATAAAAGTGAAGGGCAAATAAAGGGGATAATTGGAAAAATTGAAAAAAAACAAAAAAAAGGAAAACATCTAAATAAAAAAAGTGGATAAGAAAAAAGAAAGAAAAAGAGAGAAAAAGATAAAAACAAGTAAAAAAAAAAGATTTAAAATGAAAATAAAACATTGTGAGTTGAAGAGAATCAAGGAAAGAAAAACTGACAAAGTTGAAAGGAACGAGAGAGATCAAGGAAACTCGCGCGAAATCTGATCAAGACGGGCATGGAGAAAGATGAAGGAAAAGGGGGAAGAGAATGCGCGAGAAGAGAATGGGCTCAAAATGGGCTGAAAGGGAATCAATGGGCTCAAAGAAATGGGCTCAAAGAAATGGGCTCAAAGAATGGGCTCAAAATGGGCGAGAAGAGGATGAAGGAAAAGCGCCAATTAGAAAAAGGGCAAAAATAATCCTTAATTTAAAAAAGGGCAAAAGGGCAAAAATAATCCTTAATTTAAAAAAGGGCAAAAGAGCTAAGGAAGAAAGATTTTGAGCAGATGAGGATATGAAGGATATAGCCTTTTGAGCAGATATGAAGGATATCGCGTTGAGTTTGAGGCAGATATGAAGGATATAGCTTGGATTGGCCCAGGGATCAGTAGTAGTAGATAAGAAAAACCGAGATCAGTAGTAGTTGATAAGAAAAACCGGGATCAGTAAATCTTGTCGTTGATAAGTTATTCGGGAGTTGAACCCGAACAATTGAATTAAAAGTCCAATACTCTACCGTTAAGTCAATAACTTCATTCTTATACTTTGTCGGGCTATATATAAAAAAGAAGAAAAAATGACAAGATGGCGAAATCAAGGAAAGAAGGGATCAAAGTTGAAATGACAAGATGGCGAAATCAAA
>Ga0302300_1002279_pt1 | contig 10071 bp, 8 predicted proteins | sample III_Palsa_E1_1_FD_198756 | JGI IMG/M metagenome (GOLD analysis project Ga0302300, IMG submission 198756) | Peat permafrost microbial communities from Stordalen Mire near Abisko, Sweden - III_Palsa_E1_1 | ecosystem: Environmental > Terrestrial > Soil > Palsa > Peat permafrost | place: Sweden... | reverse complement strand
AGCCGTTATGGTTCCATGGCGCAATGAGGGCTATTCCCGCTGCTGCAAGTATAGCCCATAAAAAATCTTTAATGCGTTTAGAGCCGGATAAAGCCAGCACCAAAGGACCGATAAACTCGAGGGCAACACCCAAAGCAAGCGGTATACGGGCTATGGCCATATAAAATATGAGATTCATGGCACCCAAAGTTAAGCCATATAAGGCAACCATTTTCCATTGCGCGGCACTGAGGTTTCGCAGGCTGGGCCGGTTAAACAGGAGCAGGATAAAGGCTGATAAAACAATCCTTAAGGCAGAGGTTGACATAGCACCCAGGATTGGAAATATCCCTTTTGCAATTGCGGCTCCGGCCTGAACACTGATAATTGACAACAGTACTGCCGGCACCGCCGGAATTTCAAATCCTTTTTTATTCTTCATTAATTTGATACTCCTGCAAACATAAGTGAATTTGAGGTAAATGCGGTCGAAACCATTACTATCCCAACTTCTTCCTGATGTCTAAGTTTCCAACCAGTCCTTAAAAAAAGAAGCCTCTAACTTTCGTTAAAGGCTTCTTCCCGGGGTGGGTTCATTATATTTTTATCACTTAAAAACCACGCTCCCTTTTTTGCCCACAGTTGCAATTTTATCCCTCCCGCCTAAAACAACTTTAATGGTTTTATAAACGTTTTTACCGGAATATTGTCCGCTTACATTCCAGGTTAATGTTTTGGTTTTATCGTTCCAATAATAAGTAGTTGTTCTTGTATTGCCCTGGGTGTAGTTGTACGATGTTCCGTCATCCTCAACCATTTTAAAGCTGCCGTTTTTGCCGGGGTAGATACGGATCTCTAACGGAGTACCCGAAGTTTGTTCAGAATACTGAATAACAGGCCCAACCGGGAGTATAGTGCCGGCACGAACATATACCGGTATTTCGTCAAGTGCCTTATCAACCGGGATAGTTTTAGCACCTTTAATTACTTCGCCGGTATAGTAGTCGTACCAGGTGTCGCGGGGTAAATATACATTTCGCTTGCCGCCTTCTTTCAATACAGGGGCAGCCAGTAATCCTTTGCCTACCAACCATTCATCCTCCATATTAGCAACAGCTGTATCAGCCGGGAACTCCATCACCAGCGGACGCATAATAGGGGCACCGGTGGTATAAGCTTCATGGCCCAGGCTATAAATATAAGGCAGCAATTGATACCGCAGGTTAAGCGCTTTGCGCATGGCAGCTTCGCCATCATCTCCCCAAAGAAAAGGGAAACGCGCGGTAGTGCCGATGTTGGAGTGCGAACGCATAATGGGCAAAAACACCCCTGCCTGGAACCAACGTACCAGCATTTCTTTAGTCGGCGTACCCTGGAAACCGCCAATATCGCAAGATCCGTAGTACATCCCGGCCAGGCTGAAATTAAGCAGGTCCTTAGGTACATCAGCCAATGACGACCATGTTGAAGGGATATCGCCGCTCCAGGTGCTGTATCCCAAACGCTGGTTGCCGGGACTGAATGCCCTGTTAAGTGTAAAATGGCGGTAATTTGGCCGGGCAGAGGCCAGCAGATCATACTGCGCTTTGTTCCACCAATAATAACAGGTGTAATATGATTCGCCTTCATCATCCCACCAGGCATCAACACCGGTATTTAACAGCGGCCTGGTTTTTTCTTCAAACCATTTGCGTAGGCCGGCATTGCTAAAGTTTAAATCACGGTTATCCGTTTTCGGGCTAATAAGCCAGCCGTTTTTCCGCATAGTGTCCAGCAACAAGTTATTACCCAGCCTTGGCTTGCGGATACCGATAAATTTAACGCCCTGGCTTTTCATTTCGGCTATCTGTTTAGCCGGCTGGGGGAACAGTTTAGGGTTAAAGGTAAAATCGGTGAAGCCTTCCTTGCCTTCTTTTTTTACAGCATAATCGGGCGTGGTAGTGTACCATTCAAAGTCGAAGATAAAGGCATCCACCGGTAATTTATGCGTGCGGAATTTTGTTAATACGTTGGCTATATAAGCACTATCGGCCCAGCCCCATTGGCTCTGCAGGTAACCGAATGCCCACCTTGGCGGCAGCTTTGGCCTGCCAGTGAGTTTTACATACCCGCTTGCACCATCATACATGGTTTTGGCGGGCCACAGGTATAGGTTTGCTGCTTTTCCTGAAAATTTCCAGGTTAAAGCCGTTTTATCCTTGGCCTGGTTCCATGTTGCCGGTTTATCATCATTTGCCGAAACGCCAAACGCGCTATACCCGGCGTTATTCCAAAAATAGGGGATACCGGCAGCACCATTCCACACCGAAGAAGCGGACTCGTTTTTTTCAAGATCCTTCGTCGTTCTGTTTCCTGAGCCATACAGCAGGCCCTGGGCGGAATGGGTAATTTGTATAGATGAATCGGTAGATAAATATGCTCCATCGGTGATCAATTCATGCCCGGCCGCATCATATAATGACCATGATCTGGTTTCGGTATTAATTAATAGTTTTCCATACGATGTTTTAATCCCGTATAAGGGGGCCGCAGAAATCACCGTATAGGGTATGATTACCTTATTGCTCTCGTCAATAAAAACACTTTTAATAGTCGATGGTGCAATGGAGTCGTTTAGGCTAAGGCAAAATGCCGCATTGTTAGTAGCTAACAGACCTATTTGTTTGTCGCCAGTTTTAACCAATATCCCGTTTATGATTTTAGTTATTTGGGCATTAGCATTAAAAATTGTAGCTGCCTGCAAAACAGCCACCAGTAATAAAATTAGTTGTACTTTTTTAATTTTCATTTTTTTAGGAATTGGCTTTTAGGCCTGTGGGCCATAGGCGATGCCAAGATATAAATAATTTGCTAAACCGGTTTAATGAATGGTGATTTTTTATATAATAATACTCCAAAAGCTATCGACCGGTCGTGATGGGGTGGGGTTTTATTAATATACTATATGCAAGAGGCTTAATATATCTCAGGTAGAAGTTACAACTGTTTGACTAGTGTAGGAGGGAGTTTATTATATTGCCGGTAAATAGTTCAAGCATGAAAACTCTTTCTTTCATCATATTCTTTTGTGTATTTTTTGGAATATCAGCAAGATCACAACAAAAAATTGGTATTGCTTCTTATGCGCTTCATGGCCACGTTAAGGTGCTGCGGGAGAAGTCTTCAAATATTGCCCATGGTGACACCTCTCTGATTGTTGACGATGAAGTCTTTTTTGACCACGCAGGTAAAGTACACCGCATTGTACATCATCAACCTTTTAACCTCTCATCCGAAGACTACCTATATGATAGTAATGGTCGGCTTCAACAAGTAATTGAATATACATCAAACAGTAAAGTCTTCCAAACAAAAGCTTACAATTATACAGACGACGACAGTACCTATACAATCACATCAACCCTTCCAGGCGGCCGTGTTTACGAAAGGGAAAACTTTCGTAGTGGGAATAAGCTAAGTTTTGAACGTTACGGAGTGGACAGTTCTAAAAGCGATTGGTCGGTTTACACCTATGACCAGCCAGGCCGCCTTACTTCGGAAGTGGTTTTTTATCATAAGAAACCATCCTATCATAATCTTTACTCCTATAACGGAAGCGGTAAGGATAATACCGACACTTTTTATGACAAAGATAATAAGGTAAGCTTTGTAGAGCAGCGTTATTATGATAAGCAAGGAAGAATTGTTCATACACTTGCTCACATGTCTGGCGGCAGATTTTTAGTGGAGAAATTTACCACCTATGATGCCCATGGCAATGAAATAAACAAACGAGAGGTGGATAACATTATGAATTTGAACTGGGATACGCAATACCTGTACGACAAACATGGCAATTGGACCAAACGGCATACGCAAACAACTGTGGGGAAAGCCTCAGAGACTTTAGTGATTAGGGCGATCAGTTATTATTAATAGTACCTTAAAATTCATCCCCTTGACAAGAGCATTTGCAACGGAAGACTTGTATTTATTAACGGCTAAGTTTAAAAAGTAAAAAACAGGAAGGGTTGCGGGTTTTAGCGCAAATTTAATTTCAGTTTTCGAAGGGTTCGGTTTCTTTATGGCTACATAATTAATAGCACATTAATATTCTGAATTAAAAGCACAAATATTCGGAAGTCTCTTATTAAATTAGGTCAAAGAATTTTTATGAAATCACTTACAGAAAAGGTTATATGGATCACCGGCGCATCTTCGGGTATTGGCGAAGCGTTGGCCTGCGAGATGTCGGCCCAGGGCGCCAGACTTATCCTGTCAAGCCGGCGAATAGTTGAATTGGAACGGGTAAAGAATAGATGCTCCAATCCTGGCAACGTACATATCCTTCCACTCGACTTAACCGACAGTACCAATCTTGAAGCAAAAGTGCCCACTGCCATAGCCCTATTTGGGCATATCGACATCATGGTGCATAATGGTGGTATTTCGCAACGTTCACTTGTTATAGAGACAGGAATCGCCATTCATCGCGAAGTGATGGAACTTAACTATTTCAGTTATATCATCTTAACCAAAGCGCTTTTGCCGCATTTTATCGAGCGAAATTCAGGTTATTTTGTGGTGACCAGCAGCGTAATGGGCAAAATAGGAACGCCAATGCGCGCGGCTTACGCGGCTGCCAAACATGCATTGCATGGCTATTTCGATAGTCTCCGCGCCGAGGTGGACGAACATGGCATAAAGGTAACTATACTTATACCCGGATATATAGACACTCCAATATCTGTAATATCCGGCGACGGAAGTTTTCTCAGCAGTAAATCTGAACAGATCAATGGCGGGTTTTCAGTTGATAAAGCTGCCGGACAAATTATAAAAGCAATCCAAAATGAAACATATGAGCCTTATATCGGCAAATTTATAGGTGAGGAAAGCCTGGCGCTTTTTGTTAAACGCTTTCTGCCGGGATTGTTTACTAATCTGATTCCACGTTTCGGGACACCAAAATAATCACCTCATTTTTATGCAAACCATTCAGAGCGCCTTTTATGAGGATATAATTTCCGTTGTCCGAAGTTGTAACTTCGGATGACTATGCTTGAGTCTGCGACTACATGAAACAAAAAGTCTCGGGACTTTGATAGGTGCCGTGAGCATAGCTTTAAAATGATCATCCGACGTTAACAACATTTTATGAAAAGTATAAAATGAAATTGGGCTTTTTCCAGCCCGATTTAAAACTAATAGATATAATTAAGAAGAACGGAGTCCTGCGTTACAAAAAGACCTCTCATTTCATACATGCCTGTACTACAACTCGCTTTTCAAAGCCTTCTCCAACTGACTCAAAAATTCGGCTACACTTTTCGCACTTCCCGACGACGGCTCCTTTACAGCACATCCCATCATAACGAAATTTTTCACATCTTCCACCTGCCATATCGCTGCACCGCTCATTTCTGGGTAGTCCCTCTTAAATCCTTTTAACTGGGTCTTGATCTCCGCTACTGATTTACTTCCTTTATAAGTGTCGCATGTGCTAAATGAACCACGTACTATAAATATCGGATATATAGGTTGCTTAGGTTTCAGCGCTGCTACCCAGTCTTTTATTTCATTATTTACGCCACCATCATAACACTGCAAATACAATGCATCAACCACATTTACATCTGATGATTTTAGAATATCGCCCCAATAAGTGTATCCTCTAAAAGGGCATAACGTCATATGCATATTTAATTTTGCCGCAATCTTGCCCATAGCAATAATAGAAGGGCTGTCATACACAGACTCGTCATCAATACAAAATGCATCGGCACCCAGCACTTCTTTTAATACCTTACAGATATTATATAACGTACTTTGCTCACCAATACCGGTCACGATACCTGGCACCGTCTTAGCTGGATCATACCAGTCACGGATAAAATCATAGGTGTTTGGCGGCTGCCCATACCAACGCCCTTCCAGTAAAATTTCAACCCGGGAGATAGAAGATTTTTTTTTGAGATCAATAACCCTTCTCACATAAGAAGAATCTCCCACCCATTTGCCGTTATGAATAATGGGTTGATGAGAATCACCAGAATACAGGTCTCCATCTGCATGAATATAAAAACTAGATAACAGCAGGGTATTAAAGCCGCTGTTTTTCAGTAATCTATAAGTTGTATCATCGCCCGGGTATAAACCTCTACCATACATGGCCAAGTTCCTGGCAGGCAAAGGCGCGGCGGGAGCATATGTTTGTTGTGCGAAACACAAATGAGAAAAAGCAGTTAAACAGATTACTAAAAATAATGCCTTCATAATTAACGGCCAATTTAGCAGAAATTTGCTGATAATTTTACCACTCCGCCAGGGCAAGTGTCTGCATGTGTCCGTAAAGTCTTTCGAATACTTAAAAATTGACAAATCAGAGAACTAGCATTATAAAATGATTTACAATAACTTACAGATATTATTGTATGCCTCGAAGATCAGACCTGTGTGTCTCGAGGCGTACCTCTTTCTAAACTTTTTAAAAGGCCTTAGATCATCTCTTAAGACCTTTTAACTTTCTTGGGTAGAAGGAGCAGGACTAAAGTCGAACCATTTAAGGAAAAAATCACTACTCATCTTTATGCTATTTATTCGTATAAATCCTTATTGTTCAAAAGTATATATTTTCCTATAAATCGAACGTTTCTTCGCCTTAAGTCAGGGTTCTGAATATTGTACAATATTTTTCCATTGGATTTGTCAACAATCTGATAGTTTTTCGTATCGACAGATTGACCAATAAGAAATTTTTTGTATGACCCTTGGAGATAAAATGCAGGCAGTTCCCATATTTTATTTTTCGAGCTCAAGTCATAACACTTGAGGGTGACTGAATAGTTTATAAAGACTTTATCTTGATCGAAAATAAAACTTGGAGAAAAGCTTGAATTATTATTTTCCGGTAAACTAATTATACTTTTACCCGTATTTATGTCAATTACCTGAAAACTGTGATACAAAGGCACAGCAATTTGATAAGCACTATTTTCAATTATATTGTAATACTGTTGACTATCCTGCCAAGTCGCTGAATAAGTGAGATCACCGTCAAATTTGTTTTCCCAAATTACTTTTAATGTGTTTAGGTCTATACAGGTTATAAATGTTGTAATCTGGGGCCTATCCTTAATAGCGTATGTATAAATTAATTTGGAATTGAAAATACTCATTAAGCCAATATTTATTGAATGGTTTTGTTTCCACAGCAGCTTTTGGGTATTGAGATCATATATGAAGATTCCATTAAAAGCGTCCAGCACAGCTAAGTTTTTAAAAAAACGTACTTTGTTTACATTAAGAATTGAATCATGTTCTTTGTCGAAAAATCGGGTTGCTGAAGAATCATTGCACAATTGTATAACTGTGTTTCTTCCAAACTCTAGAAAAAAAAGGCACCCATTTGAAACCTTTTCAATTGGGGTAACGCATGTTATGCAAGCTGCTTCATTATTTGTTTCAAGGATATTTCGTTTTATCAATCTTTTTTTACTTAGGTCTTTCAAATTTTGTATAAAATAAAATCCCGGGCTTTTAAGGTTATTATTAGAGTGTCCCACTATTGTATCGCCTAAAACCCGCAAATCTGTGGTATTGTATATCGAATCCGAATTGACGAGTTTCAAATTCAAAGTTCTAACCATTTCTTTTTCGAAATCGCTGTCATTTTGATTATTAAAACATGAAAAACCACAAAGCGTTAAAATTGCTATAGCCGCTATCCACGCAAAATTTTTTTGATTGTTTTTCATAAATGTTCGCTAAGTTTATTTATCTGTGTGCTGTCCGAAGTTAATAATTTCAGACTCATATGCCATTAGTCTCTAACTGATCACCCCAAAACGCAAAAAAGCCTCTAACTTTCGTTAAAGGCTTTCTTATTTTACTCTGGGTAGCGGGAGCAAGACTCGAACTTACGACCTTCGGGTTATGAGTGGCGTTAAATCGTTTTCTCATAGGTTAAAAAGTGCTCTAATTACGTTTAAATGCGGTTTTTATTTCATGTAGAACCATATAAAACCAGCTAAAACTACCAAAAACGTTAACAATACGTTAACAAAAATCTTAGCTTGCCTTTGGTGAAACAAGGAGTTTTTCACTAAAAAAAATGCATTATGGCAACTGCAAAAATCGTCACCTGGAGCCGCGCGGATAAGGATGGACAATACCCGATCGGATTTAAAATTTACAAAAATGGCAAACCGTCCTACATTTTTGAAGGACATACTTTACCTGACCGGAATTTATGGGACGCTAAAAAACAAGAGGTTAAAAAAGCTTACCCCAACGCCGCAAGACTTACCAACTTGCTCACTAAAAGACTGGGAGAGCTACGTAACAAAGCCCTTCAAATGGAAACTGACGAAGGCAAAGTACATGCCGCTGAAATTAAAGAGGCTTACAAGCAGATCTACAATCCAACCCCCAATCCTAAACTATTATTTATAACCTTCGCTAAGACTTATTTGGAAGAGAAGCGAGCGTTGGGAAAGTATGAGGTGTTTAATACGGATACACTGTATATTAAACGGCTATTGGATTACGCCGGAAAACAAGATCTTACTTTCCCTGAAATTACCGTCGAGTTTTTACGCGGTTGGATCGTTTATTTAAAACAAATTAAAAAGGTCACAAAAGATGAAACTAAGCCTGTCGAATATATCAATGAACGCACAGTCACCAACCACCTCATCCACCTTCGTACCGTCTTCAATAGGGCTATAACAGACAAAGCCATTTCTGCAGATTATTACCCTTTCGGCAAGGGGAAAATCTCGATCAAATTTAAAAGTGGTAAAAAGATCGGGCCGGAAGAATGGGAAATTAAAAGAATCGAAGAATTGGACTTGTCGGAATATTCGTCCATCGTGCAGGATTCCCGTAATATATGGTTAACTGAATTTTATTTCGCAGGTATGCGGATAACCGACTGCTTGCTGTTAAAGTGGACAGATTTTCAAAACGGCCGGCTTTATTATCAAATGTCTAAAAATGGCGAACATGGATCAGTTAAAGTACCGGATAAAGCAAAGGCGATCATTGAACAGTACAGACCCAATTGCGGAGATAAAATTAATAATCCGCACAACCTGGTTTTTTCGTTATTACAAGGATTGCCGAGCCTGAATGACCGTTATGAACTCAGACGTCAGATTTCCTACGCGGTCAGCCGTTTGAATAAAGGAATGAAAACCATTATGGAAATGATTGGCAGTACGAAAAATGCTTCTCAGCATAAGGCTAGGCACGCGTTTGCGCAACGTGCGGAGGAAAAAGAGATACATCCAAAAGTATTACAGAAACTTTACCGGCATGAAAGCATATTGACCACGATGGCGTACCAATCCAACTTTTCGTTCAATAAAGCTGATGATGCAGTAGATGCTGTTTTAAATTTCTAACAACATAAAAGGAAGCTAAACTATTAGCCGGATTTTAGCCAATTTTTAAATTATCTATCATATTATAACCGGTTCCCAGACTGTACGCTTTGCCGGATCTTCCATCAGTGCGCCCCAGTCATGCATCGCTTTCAATACCGGGATCAGCGTTTTTCCAAGCTCAGTCAGTTCGTATTCAACGCGCGGCGGTTTTTCCATATAACTATGGCGGAGGATCAGACCGTCTTCTTCTAGTTCTTTAAGCTGCTGACTCAATATCTTTCGTGAAATATCCGGCATCTGAACAGCCAGTTTGCCAAAGCGGATCTTTACACCGGTTAAGATCCGGATCAGAACAATCGGCTTCCATTTCCCTCCTATATAACCCATGGTACGCACAACCGCGCAGTTATCAGGGTTTTGCATTTGCTTTCTCATTAGTTACGTTTATGTTACTGCTATTTGCCTTTAGTTACCAGGAAGTAACCACCAATTTCAGGCAGGATATAAACTACTGCCTTTTACTTTAGTTTCTTTGCGAAACAAAAGTAAATCAATTTTTATAAAATGAGTGATCAAAAATATCAGGTCAGAGACCTTGAAGGAAAAATAGCGCTCGTGACCGGCGGCACCAAGGGCATAGGAAAGGCAATTACTAATCGATTATTGGCGGCAGGTGCTACAGTTATAGTGACCGCACGAAACCAGCCGGAAGATCAAAATGCGC
>Ga0302300_1002268_pt1 | contig 10093 bp, 7 predicted proteins | sample III_Palsa_E1_1_FD_198756 | JGI IMG/M metagenome (GOLD analysis project Ga0302300, IMG submission 198756) | Peat permafrost microbial communities from Stordalen Mire near Abisko, Sweden - III_Palsa_E1_1 | ecosystem: Environmental > Terrestrial > Soil > Palsa > Peat permafrost | place: Sweden... | reverse complement strand
AAAAATCTGGCATGAAAAGGTTGACACTCTCAACCTAATCTGACAGATTTAAAGGCGCTGCAAAATGGGTAACTGTCACACAAAGTCGGAACTAGTACATATAATCCTGTCAGATGGAGATATAAAACAGGTTATTCGCGACGATCCAAATGAGCGAAGTGTTTAATCTTGCTATTGCGTTCTGAAATCAACTCGAAAAGTCGGGTTACACCCCGGTTTTGGATGGTCTCCTGATTAGCTAGATATTTTAAACTGTCTTTTATCTGACTTTTTGCCAACTTTTTAACTTTGTTTTCAAACCATTTTCTTTCATCAACAGCATTTGTGCTAGAGGAAATATTTCTTTCTTTAATCTGAAAGATCAACATAATATTATCCAATGACACGATACAATCGGCGGCATCTAACTCTTGGTTGTTCTTATCACGAAATTTATTTTTCGAATAAGTAAACTCTTTAAAGAAATAAAGCTCGTTAAAATGAGCTACTGCAGACTCAATATCCATCAAAAACTCCGATGCAATATGCCTATATTATCCAGTTAAACATCAGTATTCATCCTTTTTCTAATATGTAAGTTTCGCTATAATTCTTACCTCTCATAAATTTTCGACTTCAAATAGATCATCCAATGTCACAAGACCGTCAATCATTTCTTCCGCATACATTGTTTTTTTAAGACCATTCGCAGAAATCATCGCCAGAAAAATATGTTTATTCGTCCGTGTAACCTTTTTAAAAACATCTATTTTTTGATTGAGTTGTGCAGCATATTTATTATTAATTTCAAATGGTTGTGCAGTATATTTAATTTCACATAATGTGATAGCATTATCTTTTCTGTCAAATAACAAATCAATTTGTGCACCTCGCTCTTTTGAATCTTTCACGGGTGTGTATCGCCAGGTACTGGGTATCGCCGTGACACTCATCTTCAATGCTTCGCTAATTTGTGGAATATGTTTATAACAAATAGACTCAAATGAATATCCAGCCCAACTATACCATTCTTGAGTATTTTGAATGGTATCCCAATAATTTTTCCTCATTCCTCTAGTCACTAAAGTTTGCTTTAATGGTTCAATCCAATTAAAATAAAACAAGGTATATTCATCAATTACTTTATAATATATCCCTTTCTTATTGTGTAGATGAGGTTTGAACCGAATAATAAAGCTTGCATCTTCCAATGCTTTCAATTTGTCGCTGCCTCTGCCGCCTTTGGAAAAATTGTTTATATGATGAAATAATTCTTCTTGATCTATACCATAACGATTTTTTGCTATTGTTCGTACAATATTAATATAAACTTCTGCATCCTCAAACAAGGCTGAAAACAGGTTGTTGAATTCCTCCAGTAAAAAACTTTTTCGACGAAAAGCTAAATTTTCAATATTCTGTGCCGCAGATAATCCTTTTTCAACATATGATAAATAATAAGGAACGCCGCCAGTGACCATGTAAAGTTGAGCCACCTGTTGATTATTGAGCTTTACCCCTTTATAGCCTAAAAATCGTTGAGTATCTCTTAGGTTATAAGGTTCTAAGTGGATTGTGCGAGTAATGCGATTATGTAGGCCGCCTTTGTTGTTGATTATTTTGTTTATTATCCAAGAGGCAGAAGAACCACAAATGATAAGTTTTATTCGTGGGTCGCTGGACCAATGTTGGTTCCAGTAATAATCCAAATGATGTAAAATCTTTGAATTTTTTGTTGACATCCAAGGAAATTCATCAAAAAATAAAATTATTTTTTTATTTGATGGTGCTGCTTTGATGGCATCATTTAAAAGCTTAAAAGTTTCATGCCAATTTTTCCCACCTTTAAGCGAAGCACCGTGATAAAAAGCTTCTCCCATTTGCTGCATAAAGTGATCGATTTGATCTTTCATGGATCCGCGCAAAGTACCTGTCGTGTTTAGAAAAATAGCTTTTTTCTTCGAACAAAAACTGCGAATCAATAGGGTTTTCCCTATACGACGACGTCCATAAATAGCAAGAAACTCAGATTTTTTTGAATTAAAGAGCATTTCTAAAATGACCTGCTCTGTTTCTCGGCCAATAATTTTTTCTGACATTATCCTCTTTCCATAAAACCATAGTGCCGCCTGAAAGAATATCACAGAAGGCACTATAAATCAATATCTAAATCCATAGTGCCGCCATGATTGTTTGTGGAGGCGGCACTATGGGTTGAAATATTGCAACATTTATTTGGTTAAGGCTGCCAATATGGCATGTCAATCCTAATTATACAGGACAACACTAATCAATTGGCTGCTTGTTTTTGAGTTTGATGGCGAAGCCTTTACTAGAATTGATTTGGAGGATTAATGTCGAGTAGCCACTCCCCATTACTGAAGAGCAGCCCTCTAAAAACGGAGCGTACGGTTACAACAATGTTGCAAACTCTATAGAAATCATTCAAATTATCTCACGAGCATTTACGCTCAATATTCCTGGTAAAAAATTTATTTGTGAAGTTGATTCATTACATTCGACTTTGAAAATATGTACTCGTGTTTGAAATTATTTAATTTAATGGACTAAAAAAGTGAAAAAAATGGACTGTATCGAGTGATTTCGAGCCAAATCGGTTGTCTAGTAACAATTTAATTGATGTTTACGAAAAATTATTGCCGAGGAGTAAATATAAGGTGGACAATAAAAAAATTGAAGCAGCTATTATGGATGTATCAAAAGATTTAAAATATTCTCAAGAAAATTCAAAATGATCAAAGCAGCATTGTACGCAAGAGTTTCTTGGGTCCAACTCCAAAAGCGGTCCAAAAGTGTCATTCATGAAGTACCTTTAAGCCAATATCAGCGTATTTGAAAAAAACTTCTTGTGCTTGAGATAGCTCAAAGCTGGCGCCGCCTTCCAAATTGTCATTTGTTTCACCATTAAGTCTATTGTTACTGGCTGCGATTAACCGCAAAAATTGATAATCTCGGGCCTTAATTTCATCATATAACGGCAAAAAGTCTGCCAACATGCCTTCACCTTCAAGCCAACCAAAACCATCTTCATTGCTGAAACTAATATCCAGAAGAATATGTCCATTTCGTTTTTCACAGTCGATAACGTGTTTAATTGTGATTTTTTTTAGAGCACTCTCATCAACTTGTTGTTCTAAATATTTAAACATTAACTGTATGGTTCCCCAGTTGCTAATATAAAAAAACACGTCAAAGTATTTGAACAATAACTCTTTTGGCTTGCCTTGAAAATCGCCATAATTATAAACATAAGAAGCGCCATGTGTACTGACTTTAGCACGACTTGATAAAGAATACATTTCTTTTCTAGCCTCTGCTGTCAAAGGCGCGTTAAGTTTACAAAATTCATAATACTGATATTCGCTCATTATTTATTCCTCTGTGCTATTTTGTGCTGATATTGCATTTGTTGTGATTTGTGCGTCGTGTATCTTGTATAAGTGAGCATAAGCGACTCGCCATTGATTGCCCATATTTGTTTTTAGTGTCACTGTTTTATGGTTAATACGTTTTATAATACCAACAATGCTTTCGCCATCGTTGTTAAACCCTACACAATCACCTACTTTTAAGTTGTTTGCCGTTAGCTCACCTGTTTTTTCACTTTCATAAATTTCGACATCAATATTATCAACATTGAGCATATAATAAGGAATAGCAAATCGCCTATTCTGTTCATGATCGAGTATCACCACGTTTTTTTGCTTCATTTCAAGTAGTTTGGCTTTTATCAGTCTATTTTCAAGATAATAAAAATAATTTATTTCCATGCCAATTCGTAATTTCTGTCTTATGCTTAAGATCCGCTTTGGATCCTCCAATTCATTACCAATAGCCATATGTAAGCGGTGGAGGTCAAACGCGGTTGCTGTCTTTAGCTCTTCAAGTAAATGTGTATAGTCCATCGTATTATCTCACTTTTAATGCAAAAATTTTTGCCAAATCAAATGGCATGTCATTAGCAGCATGTTTTGTAAAATCATATTCACCTTGTAAATTCACATGCTGCCAGGTGATCATTGATCCATGTTTAATGGATTCAACAATCTGTTGACGTTGTTTTTGGTTTGTATTATTAGCAATTAATTGGGACAAATACAAATAATTCCAAAGAACAATCGCGTTTTGTATAAGCACCATGCAAGCCGTCGATATTTTTTGATTTTCTGGCTCACCTTGATGGAATTCACGGTTGTTGGCAAAGAAAACAGCTTTAGAAAATTTGTTGGATAGTTCAACTTTATTTAACTGTTTTTCAATGCGCTGCCTCAATTCAAGCTCATCACAGTAAGTAAGGATAAAAATCGACTTTATAATACGACCAAACTCTTTGAGGGCTTTATACAGTGGATGATCTTTTGCGTATGAGCTAAGTCTCTTGAACAGTTGAGAGGCGGATATATGCTTCAATTTGATTGTTGCCATAAAATGCAGTATCTCATCCCAGTGTTCTTTAATAAGTTTTTGATTCACGGGTCGGCTTGGTAGGATCTGATACTCTTTATCTTCATAAATATTGCGTGGTTTAAACGAATAAATTTTTTGGTCACCAATTTTTTTAAATCGTGGCGCAAAAGCCGTTCCCATAAAATGGGTTGCTGCAAAGATTGTTTCAGTAAATCCATGAGTATCCGTTGAATGGATATCGCTTTTAATCACTTCATGTTGAAGCAATCCGTCAATAACATAAGCCGCTTCACGATCGGAGGCGCTAATCACGGTTGAATAAAATAGAAGGTGTCTTTCATCGAGGAAAGTATACATGGTTACACCTTTGCCTTTTCCAAAATACTTAAATGAATAATTGGCATGCAATGAATCTACGGCAACATTGACTTTCCTCCCGTCACTGCCGGTATGCAAACTATCTTGATCGCGCTTAAAGCTGTTTGCTAAAGCGAGATTATTAATGATATGTAGTATCTTGCTATTAGCGGCTTGAAGGTTTGTTAAGCTAAAACACCAATTAACCGTGTTTGTAAGCACATCTTTTGTAATGCCAACAGAAATATTTGCGATTCTGCCTATGCCTATATTACATCCTTTCCCGAGTAACCCGGCAAATATAGTGCGAGGGTTGGGCTTCATTTTCTTATGTTTGTTACTGTGATGTTTAAAGCAAGGTGTAAAGTTAACGGCTTGATTAACATCTGAAAGTACTTGCAAAATTGGCACATAGCCTATTTCAGTGAGCAATGAAGAAATATATTGAGTATTATCATTATCCACTTTAGGGGTATTCACTTTTAGTGACTGTGTTTCTGTGGAAAGATAAGGATTTTCCCCAGATAAAAACCGTTTATTGGCATCCTCGTATTTTATATGTAGTTGTCGCTTTAGTTTTCCAATCACTTTGTTGAAATCAACATAGTCTGATAGGGCTGCGTCTTGTAACAGAGATTTTTTGCTGATATTCCAGGTTTTTTCATCAATTAAATATTCATGTATTGCCTTATAACGATAAGAATATTTTAAATTAATTTTTCCTGATTTGATAGCATCGGAAATATGGATAAATAATAAAATTTTATACAATGAAACTCGTATTTTCCCATGATCAAAAACAGCTTGTTTTTCCACTTCAGAAAGAAAATTTGTCGGCGCTCCTGATTGAATATTACCGTCGTTTTCTTTGAAATAATCAATGGCTTCGATAAGCGAATGCTCTGATGTGTTAACATTAAAATCCAGTTGCTTAATAATGCCAGATACACGCCGTTGTAGTCGTATTGATAATAATTCCAAGACGTTCAATAAATCTTGATTTTTAATATCCTTATCTAACGTGTTTTCGATAGCAATCAGCTGCTCTTTTTCTTGCTCATCATGTTGCTGATGATGCTGATCAATTAAAGCTTCGATTTGAGATAATTTGTTCTGGCCAGATAGGTCCGTGGATTTGATTATGGTAGTAATTTTTTCAACCAGTAGTCGAGAGTCTTTATTGGAATGCATTAGCTTTTTAATGGCTTTATTTCTGTTAGATCTCGATGCTTTTTCTTGGTTTAAAGTCTCTTTTTTAGCCGTATTTATTATAGATTGCACGGATTTTAAGAAAATATCGACTAAAATATCTTGCCGAAAATAATACTGGTGTTTTATGTAAGCAAGTAAATGCAAAAACAAATTATTTTTATTCGTAAATCCATTGATTTGAAATGTTTCTGCTTTTTGCACCCATGTTGAAAAATATTCAGTTGCTTGGTCAGACAAATTGATTTGGGAAAGTACGGGTTGAAATTGATAAAAATAAGCTTTTATTGTGGTGAATGCGTTTACGTTTTCTTGTATATCAGAAGGGCAGAGTGATTGATTAATTTTTTTCAAGAGAGTGATAGGGGATCGCTGAAATTTGCGTTTATTTTTATCATCTACGCTGACCAATGACTCCAATAGTTTTTTTTGTTTCTCATTGAGTAATTTTGCTACTTGTTCAATCAGTTTAGAACTGTTTTCATTATAGATATTGGTAATCAACAAAGCTATTTGATTATAAGAGGAAAGTTCCAGTTTATTCTGCCAACAATAGTCAATGGCCGTAAAAAAGAGTTGCTTGGGATAAGATTGGTTTTTTACATGCCAGAGAAGGTGATTTGAAAGGCGCTGGAGCTCATTTTGATTGAGTGGCATCCAGTGGAAATAGGCTAGAATTTTATTACGATGCTCAGAGGGGATCCGTTTTTGATATTTGCTAAAATCCAGTTTATCTACATCCAAGTCTAATAGTTTTGCTATATAATTTATATCTTGTTGTCTAAATTGGTTTGCTGTATAGAATTTTCCATGCGATCTAAAATAGCCCAATTGTAGTAAAAGACCTGCTTTATTGGTTGCAGTGCGGAGCGCGCCCAACATGCTCAGAATATCATTATTTAAGGCAAAGTAGATCGTCTGCTCATCTGCATTGAATGTTGGTGGAAAGTCAAAACGTTTACGTTCTGCAGCTGATAGAATAACAAGTTTAGTCATCGCCCTTAGAGCCTATAAAATCCTATTTTTGGCGAAGTAATGATAAAGCATTTGGCAGGGATTGACAATGGTGGTGATTACTGTGATAATCACCCTAAACAAATGAGTAGGGCATTTAGCGCCAGTTGCTTATTGTACCATGCAGATGAGCAATCATCCAAGAAGACCCAACTTTAAATTAGCCAGGTAAATAAAATGAATGCTAATCCAGGTAGAAATGATCTTTGTTCTTGCGGAAGTGGGAAAAAATATAAAAAATGTTGCATGTTAACATTAGTGCCATCTAATAACGCCCAAATCGTTGATGTTGCCTGGCGTGAATTGCGCCAATTAGAAGGAATGATGCTTGACCAGCATTTAATCCCTTATGCCACGCAAGATTTACCTGTGGATGTCATTACGTTGGCTGCAGACGATATATTGCCAGAAAATTTACCCGATGCGCTAGATAAAGAGCTACTGTTTAATAATTTTTTTATTCCATGGTTTTTATTTAATTGGATCCCTTTTGAAAATTTTGGGTTGCAACATTTCGATGCGGAAATAACTGTTTCAGAAAATTATGTAAAAACTCACGAAAATCAATTAAGCGGTAAAGAAAGACGTTTCATTGATAAGATGAATCAATCTTACTACAGTTTTTATAGTGTTCTTGAGGTTGAAATAGATAAATGTTTAGTGGTCAAAGATATTCTACTAGGCACAACACACACGCTCAAAGAGCGGCAAGGAACACATCAATTAACACCAGGCGATCTGATATTTAGTCGCATTTTGACTTTTGATAATCAATCTATTTTTATTGGGATGGCGCCTTTTATTATTCCAACAAATTTTCATAATAATCTTCTTGAGTTCAAAAAATGGTTGGTTGTAGAAAATGACGACGCTCCTTTAAGTCCAAATGTGTTACGTAATGAATTTGATAAGGACTTGCTTGACTATTTTTTTGACATCATGGAAATGGCTTTCAACAAGCCTTTACCCACTCTGGTCAATACAGATGGTGATTTGTTGCAGTTTGCAACTGTTCACTTTAAACTAACGATGGCGCCAGAAGAGGCGCTAAATCGTTTACTACCATTAACACTATCAAAACAACCCGAAGAATTTTTACATGGAGCAAAAAAAAATAAATCGGGAAAAATAACAGCTATTGAATTGCCTTGGCTGAAAAAAGGAAATAAAAAACATAAAAGCTGGGATAATACAGTGTTAGGACATATTTCAATTAAAGCAGGAAAATTGATATTGGAAACCAACTCTGAAAAACGGATACATCTTGGTAAAAAATTATTAACTAAGTATTTGGGTGAAGCCATTTCCTTTCAAAAAACACTGATAGAATCGCCTGAACAAAAAATGAAAGGATTGCCAACATCTGACGATAAACAGCCGCTTAAATTAGAGGATATGCCAGAAGAAGCTCAAAAACAGATTAAAGCGATGGTAACAGCACATTGGGCAAGCTGGTTTAACAACCCTATCCCTGCTTTAGAAAACAAAACACCACGTCAAGCAACAAAGACAATGGATGGCAGAGAAAGACTTGAGGCATTATTATTGCAATATGAACGCCACGATTTGGAAAAAGGTGAGAATTTATTTAAAGCAGACATTAGTTATTTAAGAAAAGAATTATCTTTGGAGTAACCATTTCCATGCGGAAAAATGCTCCACTGCCATTATTTGATTCACTTGAGCATATTAATGCTCAAAAAAAATTCGTCCATCTGGAAGATAAATACCATATTGATGATATTAACATTGCAATAAAATTTTTAAACTCCTACAAAGGAAGTCAAGGCACCTTCAATTCTTATCGTAGGGAAATAGAGCGTCTTATTCACTGGTCCTTTTTAATTTTAAATAAATCTTTAAAAGAATTAAAACGCGATGATATTGAAGCGTTTATTACGTTTTGTCAAAAGCCACTAAAATCATGGATAGGAAAAACTAAGCCGCCTCGATTTATTGTTAAAGACGGCACTCGACTACCTAATCCACAATGGCGGCCATTTGTGGTGACTATTTCAAAAATACAACGGCATAAAGGCGCAGAATTGGACCCAAAAAATTTTGAGATTTCACATGGCTCGCTGCGAGAAGTATTTGCCATATTAAGTAGTTTTTATAATTATCTGTTACAAGAAGAATATGTGCAGATGAACCCTGTGGCATTGATCCGTCAAAAAAGCAAATTTATACGGAAAGCACAGGGACAGCCTAAAATCCGCCGCTTATCAGAACTACAGTGGCAATATGTTATTAAAACAGCAAAAGAACTGGCTGAAAAAAATGCCCAGATGCATGAACGCACATTATTTATTATGTCTGCACTCTATGCAATGTATCTGCGTATCTCAGAGCTTGCAGCAAGTGAGCGTTGGATACCAACAATGAATCATTTTTATCGTGATGGCGATGGGCATTGGTGGTTTATAACGGTGGGGAAAGGTAACAAAGAAAGGCAAATTGCCGTTAGTGACGCCATGTTAAATGCATTAAAGCATTGGCGTAGATATCTTAATTTAACGCCCCTGCCCTCCCCAGCGGATACGTCACCTCTACTACCAAAAACCAAGGGAAAAGGTGCCATTAAAAGCGTTAATTACATTAGAAGAATTGTGCAATATTGTTTTGATCACACCATAGAGCAGCTCAATAAAGATGGATTTACTGAAGAGGCCCAAGGCCTTCATGAAGCTACTGTACATTGGTTACGCCATACTGGGATATCCGATGATGTGAAAATTAGGCCACGTGAGCATGTGAGGGATGATGCAGGACATAGCTCCAGTGCTATTACAGATAAATATATTGATATTGAGTTGCGAGAACGGCATCGTTCGGCTAAAAGGAAAATAATTTCGCAGGATGAATGACACTTTTGGACCGCTTTTGGAGTTGGACCCAATTTTTTATCGAGCCTGTAAATTATTTTGTGTAACTGCCAATCCCATTACATTGGCAGTCTATCCTCGAATTCAATAACAAATCGATTCATAGCCGCACGCCAATCATGCAAAGACATCGTCCATTTTTCAGATGCCTTTAGTATCGCTAAATATACCACTTTTAAAGCCGATTGGTCATTAGGAAAAATCTTACGATTATTAATGGC
>Ga0302300_1002267_pt1 | contig 10098 bp, 11 predicted proteins | sample III_Palsa_E1_1_FD_198756 | JGI IMG/M metagenome (GOLD analysis project Ga0302300, IMG submission 198756) | Peat permafrost microbial communities from Stordalen Mire near Abisko, Sweden - III_Palsa_E1_1 | ecosystem: Environmental > Terrestrial > Soil > Palsa > Peat permafrost | place: Sweden... | reverse complement strand
GCGGTAACATACAAGGTATCTTTATCAGGCCATGGCGAATAGTCCCACACAAATTCGAGCCGCCGCAGGTCCAGGTCGGCCAAAGCGGCTTTGTTTTGATCGCCTAAATGAAACCGCGTACCCTGTTGCAAATACCGAAGGCCTTTATAGTAATCCGACGATGTATCCGAGGTCATGATCTGCAAACCGGCAAATGTGCGGCTGTCGCTGAGGTAGCGTGGATCGTTAAGCGTGAACGGCAGGCGCGGCTTGGTAACATTCACCTCATTTGTCATGAAGAAATCCAGTGCCCGGTGCAGCAGCAAGTCGTATAGCGTAGGCCTTAAATAGCGCGTAGCCATATCACCTTGCAGCACATCACTGATCAAATCTATCTCCGTTCTTTGTTCTCTTACCGCATCTTGCAAAGAAAGGTCGTACAACTGCGCTGCGTGGGTCATGACGGTTTGCATGTCCCAATTGGTAAAATCAATGTCGGCATGCTGTAAACGGCTGCGCTGGCTAATGCGGTAGCGGTTTTGCTGGTAATATTCCCAGAACAGTTGCCCAAGCAAGGATTGCAATATAGGTTTTAAAGGATAAACCGATTGCTTGGTACGTTTCTCCAGCCAACTGATGCCTCCAGCCTGGCTATAGTCCACATCAATTTGCGGCTGGATATGGACGCGAAAAATAATAGCCTCCAATTGAGCGGGAACATTATTATTTTTCCGGGCCAGTGAATCCAGTTGCTCATCAACTTTTAATGCCGATTGCGGCAAGCCGACTTTATCCAGCGAGTCGACCTGCAATGCCAGTGAATGGTAGTTAACTTGCGCGGAAGCCAGCTTTGATGATAACAAAGCCGCCGCAAAAAAAAGATATTTAAGTGCCTTGGTGATAGGTGAACGCATGACGCAGGTTTATATACCCTAGATAACTCATTTCCAACCGACATAGTTCATCAAAAATGTAACAATTTTGTCGCATCTTTTTCATTTTTTTAGTTAACTCCACCCATACCGGCGCGTGATCGCTGCTGTGTTCCCACCCCCTTACCTGTTTATCGACACCGGCGGCAACAAAATAAAAGGGGTTAATTGACGCAAAATATTGAAAAAATTGCTTCGGAGTCAGGTCACGAAACAATACAGAAGATAAGGTTTTTGCCGTATCACAGCCGATCTTTTCTGTAAGGCCCAAAAACAAACTTTATTAAGTTTGCTATCTTGCGGGCAGCAAATTATATTGCAAATATAAAAAAATCAATAAATAAAGCCCGGTTAGAATTATTGTAATGGTAATTTCTATGTCAATTTATTTTAATATCATTCCAATTTATAAACGATACAAATAAGCGAATTTAAAAAGTTACGTCAAATAATTGGCCTGTATAATGGTTTTAAAGTCTCTTTTTCTATTTTTGAAACGTCATGATTTTACAGTACTGCTCCGATCTTCATTTAGAGTTTCCCCAAAATGAAGCCTATATAAAAGCTAACCCATTAAGCCTATAGGCGACATTTTGATATTGGCTGGCGATGTTACTTTGTTTACCAAGATAGACAGGCAAAAAGACTTTTTTAATTATATCAGTGATCATTTTAAGGAAACGTATTGGATACCTGGAAACCACGAATATTATCAAAGCGATATTTCAAATAGATCGGGTTCATTTGAAGAAAAAATCAGAAATAATGTATATCTGGTAAATAACGCAGTTAAAAATTTTGGCACAAATCAGCTGATATCCTCTACGTTGTGGCCTTCCATCAGCCTGTTAAATGGTTGGCGGATAGAACTTGGCTTGAATGATTTTTATCAAATTAGTTATAATGGGAAACGCTTTCAAATTCCTGATTATAATGATTTTCACGAAAAATGTCTTACGTTTCTACGCGATGCTTTAGAAGCAGATACAAAGGGCAAAAAAGTAGTGGTCACACATCATCTCCCTACTTTTAAACATTATCCGCCTGAATATAAAAGCGACTATTTAAACGAGGCTTTTGCAACCGTGCTGGATGATTTGATTTTAGATACCACGCCGGATTATTGGATTTATGGACATCACCACCGGAATATTCCTGAATTTAAAATAGGTCACACAAAAATGTTGACTAATCAACTTGGATATGTTCAACAGAATGAAAATCTATTTTTTAATAGTGATAAATGTATCGAACTTTAATCTCGCTGGGCTATGTGGCAATTGCCCCTATATTGCCCCTATAACGTTTCTTTTGCCCCTTTATTGCCCCAATACAACGTGTAATATGTACCCTTTCCTGTGGTTCCCATCTTTAACAGTAATTTCTTTTCAGTCAGTATTTTGAGATCATTCGATGCGGTGCGCTTAGACACCCCAAAGAGTTCCTGATATTGAGAATTGTAAATGATCCCTTTAGCTTTCACTGTTAGCAATACTTTCCTAAACCGCTCATCCAGCCCTAACCCCGTCAAATATTCTTCCGTATAAATATCTTTGAAGAATGTCACTACCACACCGCCCCAGGCTTCCTCAAATGCCGGTTCGGGCAAACCAGCTGTCTGGCATGCTGATAAGATAGTTTCGATGCCCCGTCCCCAGGATTCTATATAGCCTGCACGGAAAAATACTTCTGCAATATGCTTGTTACGCGGATGGGAGGCATGTTTTTTGGTTAGCTTTTCCAAAGGAATGTCGGCTGGTAGTTTGCCGGGGTTCCATAGCATTAATTTATCGTCATATACACTCAACTGTATCGTGGTTCCGGTATAGTCTTTATGAACAATCGCATTCAGGATGGCTTCTCTTAGTGCCGCTTCAGGATATTCCAATTTTTCAATACGTTGGATGCCTTCATAAGTAATCGGCGAAACCAGGTACCGTTCCTTGAGAAGGCGTATTACCCGGTCAACCATCTCGAAAATATTCCCTTCAACTGTATCCTGGAATTTTAGATCAGCATCAGAAACGCCAAATCTTCCGATCTTAAAATAACTGTGAACAAAGTAACGCATGGGCTTTTTACCAAATAATAAAATAGCGGCGGCTGTTAGTTTTCCATCAGGTGCAACCAGATCTAAATTCTCCAATAAGCTGACCAGATCATCTTGAACGGCACCGGGATAAATACGACCACTTTTGATCGCTGCTTTTAGAAAAGCTGCTACCGCAGTTTCCTCTATTTCGTTGATAGAGGCATGATCCATACCCATATCATCCCATGTCCTCCCCATTTTTTGGAGTAAAAAATCATGTAGAGCTGTACCTTTTAATTCCTGTTTAGTACTGCCGCTTCTATAATGGTAAGTTCCGTGATAAGAAATAGGTATACTACTAACAGGCACGGTGATTTCCAGGTAACGCTTACCCGCCTTTTCTTGCAAGTTCACATCTACTACCAGCCCTAAATGGTTAACCGCCTTATTGGGGATATCTTCCATTAACTTGGCATAATCATCAATACCAGTAACATTACCATGATAGTCGATACCTATAAATAGCTGACCACCTTGCGCATTAGCAAAACCGCAAATCCATTTCAGATATTCATCCCGCCAGGATTGTTTATATTCTATATTATGTTTTTCAGGCATTTATTTATCGATTGCTTTACAGGTTCTGGCAATGCTACAAGAATATGTAATTATCCTTAAATTCTAATACACGAGTTAATCGCACTCATCGTTATCCAAAGTCCATCAATTTATCCGCTATCCCCTGTTTTACATCATCTTCAAACCCTGCCCAATAATTTTGAGTAGTGGAAAGACTATGGTGTCCCAAACTTTCCTGAATCAGTTCCATCTTAGCGCCGCTGCGGATTGCTGACGTTGTAAAAGTATGTCGGGCATAGTAGGTAGAAATATCAGTATCAAGTTCTAAATCTTTCGCCAACTTCTGTAAATGTTGGTTTACAAACCGGATAAAATTTTGGTTGGCACGCATTTTTTCCGTTTCATTCATAGATTTGTTTAGGATTGGGAATACGTAGTTATCTGGTACAATAGGTTTAGTACCATATCGTTCGATCATTGCACGGATTGGCTCAGTAAGCGGTACAATGATCGGTTTAGGTTTATCTTTTGTAGTATAAAGTGTTTTATGGCGCAAAAACGAAAAAGACTTTTTATGGATGTCTTTATATTTTAGTTCCGCAATATCGCGGAAGTTCATGCCATTACATTGATAGCTGAAAAACCAAAAATCTCTTGCTTTTTCCTTGTAGCTGCTCGGTTGCAGTTCTGCGGTGTACAATTTTTTTAGTTCGGATTTATCAAGGGCTTTTTTTATGTTCTGACCAGTAGGTATTTTGTATTTCTTAAAGGGGTATAGATCGGCCACAATACTCCCTTCCTCAATGGCCTGGTTAAATATAGCACGAAGTGGACGCAGATAAATGCCAACTGTGGTTTTTGACTTTCCCTCGACCACCATCCATTTTTCATAACGGTTCAAAAAATCTACAGTGACGGACGCAAAAGATAGGCTCGTAGCCGGTTGCTTGACTTTACCTGCAAAGGCTAATAGTGACTTCATGCTTAGCGCATAGTTAGATGCGGTGCCTGCACGCTCGTTTTTGGTCAACTCTGTAATATAATTCCGGTAATGTGGCACCACGTCCATTGAACTCAATGGCGCACCAAACATTTCCCTTTCAAATTTAGCCAATACAAATACACCGTCCATCTTTGAAATAATCGTGTTGGCTTTAACAACGATGCCATCCAACGCAATTTTAAGGTCCTTGTACGCTTTCTTCGGCTTAGTCGCTAAATACGATTCATCAAATTGCTCCGCTAGGAGGTAACGGCCCGTATGGTAATGCCTAATATCAGTCCTCGACATATACAACCTTAGCTTTACCGGTGCTTTTTCTCCTTTTTCGATCTTCCGCTCGTCCAGGTATAAATTTACTTTAACAGCCATATTTCGTTATTTTTAGAAAATGCTATTTTTTTCTCACACAAATTTTTAAGAATATGCTAAATTATGCATTAAACGCAATAAATGCAAGTTTTTTTCTCACACATTTCTCACACAATTGAGCAAAAAATGGCAAAAAATCAATAAAATTAATAAACATAAAACTATGTAAATTACTTAAAATCAACAATATATAAAAATAACAAAACATTGATAAATGGTGTCATCTGACTGTTAATCAGAGGGTCCCTGGTTCGAGTCCAGGCTCAGGAGCCTGAAAATCAATAATTTAACCCAACTCTGGCGAGTTGGGTTTTTTGTTTCTCACACATTTTTGAAGTTTTTGCATTTACCGATAAATAAGTTGTTTTTATTAAATGCCATTTTTAAGGCAACAACATCAATGAAAATAACGCACTTTCGCAAAGGAGACTACTCTTTTTTGCACAAATAACCTTAATTCAGGCTTAACAGAATTAAAGGAGAAAAATTAAATCTAAAATATAGTATCTTGGTTTCATAAAGCATTTTGGCTATAGTTTCCATCTTTATAAGTATTGCGGGATAAGTCATATCTTTCTAAATAAGCAAGGAAAAAATTAAAGACTATCGTTTCGTTCTCGGCGATATAGTAAACTTTGATGAGAAAGTGGATGCTCTTAATCTACTTAATGAAAATATAAGCATTGACACCTCGCTAAAATTGAATGCTTTAGCAAAAGAAGCTGTTGCTTTTTTAAAATTGGATAACGTTGTTGTTAAAACGTTAGAGCCCAAATTTTTAACGGACAATTAAAAATTCACCTCGAAGCAGGTTCTAAATTAGAGTTATTAAACAAGCAGTGCGAAATTATTATCAATTGCATAAAGGGCGAAACGGATGATAATTTTACGGCAGCATTAACCATTTGTATGCAATAAAAGTTTGGTATGGAATGTATTACGATGACAAGCTTTCCGTGATCTCCAAATTTAATTCCCTGTATAAAACTTATTATGAAGATAAAGTCCAGGAATTAGAGAAAGCTCATTTAAGATTTGTACCATTTTTTATTATAGAATTTTCGAAGATACTAACTGAAATACATGGAAGCCTATATGTAGGCTCGGTTATGATTAAGTATTTATTGATCAGTTTATAGCTAAGAATATCGCTAGCCATTAAATAACATAATAAAAAAACGGATTAGCCTTAAGCTATCGCCCTGCGCGTACCAAAGGTTTATTTAATTAAAAGACCTCCGGAATTCCAGGGGCGAAAGGTTGGTCTTTGTTTTGAACAGTGTGCTGAAGGATTGGGGATGTTCAAAACCCAACTGATAGGCCACTTCACTGATGGACAGGTTGGTGGTGGATAATCTTTCTTTAGCCTTTTCGATCAGTTTAAGGTGGATATGCTGCTGTGCGTTTTGCCCGGTCAGAGAACGGAGCATGTCACTTAAATAGTGCGGCGAAAGGTGCAACTGTTCTGCCAGGTATTGTACGGTCGGGATGCCTTTGTTTACCGTTTGTTCGTCATTAAAATATTCGTCTAAGATCTCTTCGAGCTTCTGCAGGAGGTCATTATTAACAGCTTTTCGGGTTAAGAATTGCCGCTTATAAAAACGGTCGGCGTAAGTTAGCAACAGCTCAATCTGGGAGACGATGACATCCTGGCTAAGTTCGTCTATCCGGCTGTTCAACTCAACGTCAATGAGTTTAGCCATCGCCAATATCTTTTCTTTTTCCTGGTCAGATAAATGCAGTACCTCGGTGGCGGCGTAGGAAAAGAAATTATACTGCCTGATCTTTTTAGCTAAGGAATAACCCAGGAAGAAGTCGGGATGAATAAACAAGGTAAAACCGGTATAGTCTAAATTTTTCTCGCTGGTACCTGTTACTTGATTTGGAGAAATAAAAAATAATCCACCTTCGTCATGATCATAGTAATGCTGACCGTATTTCATTTTTCCCTGTAGGTTGGGCTTATAAGAAATTTTGTAAAAGGACAAAGTGAACTGATCCGGAAAGTTATTACCAGACGGAAGTTCGCCATTAGTATTATATATCAAACTAATCAAAGGGTGCAAAGGCTTTGGTAAGCCCAGCACCCGGTGAAAGTCGGACAGCGATTCAAATTTATACGGAACGTCTGCTTCTTTTTTCATTTTTGAAATACTAAGATACCAATACTTTGGCTTACCAGGGGATGTTTGTATCTTCCCAGCGGGTGAATGTACCGGTGGGGCCATCCGGGCCGAGCAAAGCAACGCGTACAACTTCGCGGGAACCATCCTCGACCGACTCCGTGCCGGCAAATCCGTTCAGGTTCGTACTGGTGAAGGCCGGAGACACTAAGTTGATCTTAATTGGGGTATCCTCCAGTTCTACCATCATGGCAAGCGTTATGGCGTTCAGCGCCACTTTTGATGCCGGGTAAACGGCACTATACATTTTGTAGTAAGGAAAAGCTGGGTCAGCATTTGTGCTCAGTGAGCCAACGCCGCTCGATACATTTACAATACGTGCATCCAAAGATTTACGGAGCAGTGGCAGCATGGCCTGGTATACGGCAAGAACGCCAAATACATTGGTTTCCCATACGGTTTTAAGTTCGTCTATTGATACTATGCTGGCAAGTGTTAACTTAAAAGATTCTTCAAGAGACACTTTATCCTTCCTGGCGTTGGAAATGGCCGCGTTGTTAATAAGCAGATCAAGACGGCCAAATTCCTTTTCGATGCGTTCTGCCGAGGCGGTAATAGATGCCTGGTCCGTTACGTCCAGCTGAATAGCAATAGCTCCAGGCCCGATCTCTTTTGCGGCGGTTGCGCCTCGTCCGAAATCACGTGAGCCAACCAATACAGTGACCCCGTTTGCTACTAATTCTTTGGCGACCTGAAGGCCAACTCCTTGATTTGCCCCGGTGACCAGGGCAATGCGTTTGTGTTGATTTTCCATAACACAAAGATCAGGCACCGTTGCCTGTGTTTTATAAGCTAAATGCGGAACTTTGTAGGCTAATTGAAGGGATGTAGGAATTCAATAACAAAAAAATCCTAAGTAAAATTTTGGGATTATAAAGTAAACGTAATATCTCTGATAAGCAGTGTAACAGAAAGCTATTATGTTTCCCTACCGGTTATTTTTTTTCTATGTAAAATACCCCAATCTGCCAGTCCGTTGATTACTGTCGCAAGTGATTTGCCATGGTCTGTTATCGTATATTCGACTGTTGGGGGAAATGTATGATGGATGGTCCGGGTCACCAGTTGATTTATTTCAAGTTCTTTCAATTCTTTTGAAAGCATTCTGTCGGTGATCCCAATAGTTTCTTTTGAAATTTCTTTAAACCTTTTTGCGCCAAATGCAAGGGAGATCAAAATTGGCATTTTCCACTTGCCACTTAATGCGTCCAGTGCGTCCATTACAGATCTCATTTTGGTGGAACAATTTTGATGGATTTTATCTTTTTTCGGGTTCGCTATTCATATTTTCCTCTCACTATACTCAAGTATAGTGCTATACATTAGTATAGTACTATATATTAAGAAGTAAAGATAAGTATTTTTGTAAAAAAAAGATATGAATACAACTGTCTGGATTATCCAAGGAATATTAGCCGCGTTTTTCTTAATGCCGGCATTTATGAAGTTAGCCTTATCAAAGGAAAAATTAATCGAAAAAAAACAATTACATCCCGGAAATTCACCAATACCGGTACGACTATTAGGCCTTACGGAGTTTTTAGGTGTTATAGGCATTATCATACCGCTTTATACCAAAACGATACCTGTGCTAACTCCGATTTCTGCAGTCGGCTTTTGCATTGTAATGATCGGTGCTTTTATTGTCCATTTTAAGAGAAAAGAATATAAACTACTTCCCATACTAGCAATTGCATTTATCGCTGCATTAATAGTGGCTATTTATCGTTTTTAATATATGGGAACACTAAATAATCTTAAAAACTTCACGGACACGCTACCTGCCCAAAGCGTAAAGATGCCAGTGCTATTTACTGCGCACGGCAGTCCGATGGATATTCCATTGTCAAAAGAACAAAGGCCATTTTGGAATAGTCTCTTTGAGTTAGGGAAGAATTTACAGCACAAATACGAGATCAAAGCTGCGTTAATTGTGTCTGCCCATTGGTGCACACAAGGCACATTTGTTAACATATCACTGCAGCAAACGCAGATTTACGATTATTATGGTTTTCCGGACGAATATTATAAGGTAAAATACCAGGCAGAAGGTGCGCCAGATATTGCTAAAGAAATTAAAAGAATTGTTCCTTCTGTAACCGAAACACCCGAATGGGGATTGGACCATGGTGCATGGCCAATGCTGATGCATTTGTTTCCGGATGCAAATATTCCGGTTTTTCAAATGAGCATTAATTATTATGCTTCAGGTGATTATCACTTTCAGCTTGGCCGGCAGCTTAGATCCTTACGGGATAAAGGTGTATTGATCATTGGCAGCGGAGCATTAATTCATAACCAGCAGTTGGCAAGACCAAGACTTCTGTCTGGCGATATGACCCCGTTTGGCTGGGAAGTTGAATATGACCAATGGATTAAAAAGGAAATTGACCAAAGAAACTTCAGCAATATTGTTAATTATAAAACCAGTAATCCATTAGGCAACCTGGCAGCTCCAACTCCCGACCATTTTGTCCCTGTTCTTTACAGTTTAGGATTGACGGATAGCAAGGATGAGATCAAACATTTTTATGAAGAGCGAGCCAAATTTCCAGGCTTTAGCGACCGCAGTTTTATTATCGGGAATCAATAATTAAAATGTCAACTAAATTTAAATCAACAGCCATTTACAGGCCTGAATTCAATTGAAGGAATGCCTGAATTCCATTGGTGAGAGGCGGGTTTTAGTCTTGAACAGCTTGCTGAAAGATTGCAGGTGTTCAAATCCAAGTTCGTAGGCGATCTCGCTGACGGAGAGATTCGTTGTTGACAGCTTTTCTTTGGCCAGTTCGATCAGCTTATTGTGCAAATGCTGCTGGGTATTTTGTCCGGTGAGGGATTTGAGCAACCCGCTGAGGTAACCGGGTGAAATATTTAGGGTTTCGGCGATATGAACCACGCTGGGCAGCCCTTGTTTAGCTAAGGCACCGCTGCTGAAGTAATTAGAAAGATAATCTTCCAGACGTGTCAGCAGTTCATGGCTGACGATCCTCCGGGTGATGAACTGTCGCTGATAGAACC
>Ga0302300_1002260_pt1 | contig 10138 bp, 10 predicted proteins | sample III_Palsa_E1_1_FD_198756 | JGI IMG/M metagenome (GOLD analysis project Ga0302300, IMG submission 198756) | Peat permafrost microbial communities from Stordalen Mire near Abisko, Sweden - III_Palsa_E1_1 | ecosystem: Environmental > Terrestrial > Soil > Palsa > Peat permafrost | place: Sweden... | reverse complement strand
TCAAACCTTTGTGATTTTTGTTTATATATCCCCTCTAAAAACAAAGCTGTTGTTTCTTTTATATACCGCTTAATAATTTGTTAATGCAAACTTGATCTATTTATCCATTTCGCAGAAACCATACGCTATATATTTGCGTAGTAAAAAGACAGATTCATCGGCCCGTTATGGAAAAACATTAAGCTATGAATCAAACAAACGAAATAGAACTCTACGGAAAAAAGTACCGAGGTTCTTTAAACTGGCTGAACGACAATACTATGGTATTAGAATTCAACTTCAAAAATCAAGATCTGGAAGATTTGTTAGACCTTGACGAAGACCAGGTAATCTCCATTAAAGTAGACGATATGGACAAAATGGTAAAAGTGCAGGAACCTACGCTATCAAAAGACGAAAATGGCAACCACGCCATGATACAGTGCATCTTGGTGGACTAGGCTATAGTTCTTTTAAGGTAGCATTAAACTACCGCTGCAATGGCTTAAATACGTATACAATATACAAAAGCTATAAAGCCCCGCTAAGAAGGGCTTTTTGTTTTTATCTGCTACTATCAGAAAACTTAAAACGCTATCTTTTGTGTAGTATACCCGTTTGGCCCTTCAGCTCTTACTATATATACGCCGTTGGTTAGCGAACTAAAATCCATAGATACCCCATTGGTTTGTTTTACCAGTAACCCTGTAACATTGTAAAGGTTCATGGCCAGTGGAACTCCTGTAGTCGAATTAATAGTTTTGTTAAGGTAATCTACTAGTAAAATATTGCCACTGGCAGGTTGCGCAGCAGTAACCCCCGTAAGCACAGCCCCACTGGTAGGCGCTATGGCATATACCAGGTTAACCAAAAAATTCCTCCCGTTGGTAGTAAGATTGTTAAAGCTAGAGGTAAAACCAAATATAGTATAACCATTTTCAGAAGCCACAGGATAGTAACCCGCGTAGGTTCCTCCGGCGGTTTCGCCAATAAGTATGGTTGGGCTACCTGGCATGTAGGGTTCTGCAGCATAAGAGCCATTATAGAGTTGCGCTACGGCAGAGTCCGCGGCAATAGTGTCTATAACAATTTTTTTAGGATACGAATAAACGTTTGCAAAGGGGGCAGATGGGTTTTGTACAATAATCTCCCCCAACGTGCCATTTCCTCCTACAGCTCCATAATTGATACCTGATGCCGCATTGCCCACCACAGTAAAGAAGGAAGCTCCTCCCCACCCAATGCCCAGTACTTGTTTGCCGTTGCTTTGGCGGTTGTACACCAGCTATAGCTGGCGTTGGGGTCTGATGCATTGTCAATAACAATAAGGCTGTCCTTGCTAAAGTTATAACCAATAATGTTGGTAGTGTCCAGCAGGGTAACGCTATAGCCATTAGAGTCCATAAGCGCCTTAAAATAATGGCCCTCTGTGCTGTCGGTGGCATAGATGTAACAAATATTTACCTGCCCGTAAGATTGAATACTAAAAACAAGGGCAATTAATAAAATGTAAAGTTTTTTCATAAGATTGGTTAGTTAGGGTTAAAAATAATAGAATACCTAAAAATAAGGCTTAACTGGCTCAATTTCAAAAATCATGCCGTTTTGCTTATACCATAAAATAACTTTAATCCTTTCTGGAAACTTTTTAGGTTTGGCGGCGGTTAGCAAACTATCGAGGCTTTTGCGGAGGGGTATTTTTTAGTAAACTTTGTCCGATTTCCTATTTTTTAATCGTTTATAGCTCATGAAAGATCAAATCATTGTAATTACAGGCGGCGCTACAGGCATGGGGCTGGCTTTTGCAAAAGAACTGGTAAAGCACAATACCGTTATTTCGCTGGATAGAACCCCCGCTAAAATAGACGCCTTAAAAGCGGCTCTGCCTGCTGTGCATAGCATTAAGGCCGATGTTACCTCTAACGATGATCTTAACCATGCTATTGAAGCCATTGGCAGCCAGTTTGGCAAAATAGATGTATTATTCAACAACGCCGGTAAAGGCAGTACTTTCCATATTGACAGTACACCCGAAGAAGAATTGCTTAAGAACGTAGATGTAGAAATGGCCATTAATTACAGAACCCCTATAGCGTTAACAAAAAAGGCGCTGCCATTGTTAAAGAAATCTTCCAATCCAATAGTAATAGTAAACACCAGCGGACTGGCCTATATGCCCATAGCGTATTTGGGCGGTTACTGCGCCTCTAAAACAGCTGCGCATTTTATTACTATGTCTATGCGCCACCAGTTGCAGCCCCTAAAAATAAGGGTAGTAGAAGTGTTGCCGCCTAATGTGGATACCGAACTGAACACCAACAAGGGCGTTAAAAAAATGTCGGTAGAAGAGTTTACCCGCATATTTTTGAATAAGCTCGAAAAAGGGCAGGATGTAATAAATGTAGGGGAATCTGCTATGCTCGAAAAAATAAGCCGCCTGTTTCCAAAACTCGCTTTTAAAATGTTAAACAAATAAATTAATCAATCAAGACTAATCAACAACTATGACAAAAGTAATCACCATTATTGGCGCCACCGGAAGGGTAGGGGCCAAGACAGTAAAAAACCTTTTAGGAAAGGGCTATACGCTGCGCCTTATAGCCCGCAGCCAGGATAAACTGAACGAATTTGCAGGTAAGCCCGGCGTTGAGATACATGCAGGCTCTGCCACCGACGCAGATTTTTTAACCAAAGTATTTGCAGGGTCGGACGTAGTGTTAACCATGATGCCCGCCGATTTTACGTCTACCAACATAGGCGCATTTCAGGATACTATGGGCCTGGCACAGATAAAGGCTATAAAGGACAGCGGCGTTAAGCATGTGCTTAACCTAAGCTCTGTAGGCGGACATACCGAAGAGAAAACAGGCATTGTGGCCGGGCTCGCCCGCCAGGAGAAAAGACTGAACGAGCTAACAGGCGTTGACGTGCTGCATTTGCGCCCGAGCTACTTTATGGAAAACTTACTAGGCAATATTGGTATGATAAAGGGAATGAACATAAACGGCTCGCCTATAAAGGGAGACAAGGCGTTCCCGGTTATAGCTACCGACGACATTGCTAAAGTAGTAGCAGAAAAGCTGAAAGCCATAGACTGGAAAGGCAAATCGGTGTTACCATTACTTGGGCCAAAGGACTATACCATGAACGAGATTACCGCCGCCATTGGCAAAGCTATTGGCAAGCCCGAACTGCCGTACATACAGTTCCCATACGACCAGGCCAAAGTAGCTATGGTGCAGCAAATGGGATTGACAGAAAGCATAGCAGACGCCTACAACGGCCTTAGCGAGGGCGTAAACGAAGGGGTTTTTAACACCGAAAAACGCGACGCGCACAGCACAACGCCTACTACCATAGAGCAATTTGTAAGCAACGTATTTGCGCCTGCTTTTAATGGGAAAGCAGAACTGGTATAGTTAGTAGTAATTAATGATAGTAAAAAAGGGAGGCGAGAGCTTCCCTTTTTTTTGTTTATTGAAATTGATTTGAATTATTCGGTATAGGATGCTACCGGGTATCACAAAATGTGATACCCAATATACCTACTCGTATTTCTCCTGCAAGTTTTTCGCTTCAAAATCAGTGGAGTAGAGAGAGGGTTGATAATCATTACACCTTTGAACCATAAAAATATATACATGTTATACAGAAATTAGGTAAATTATAACCAAGTTAAAACAACCGGCAAAATGAAAAAGAAACCTACAAAAGAAGTAGTTACCCCTAAGAGCGACGCTACCTCAAAGACCGACGCTATCCCTAAGACTGAAGAGCAATTTCCGGGATATCCCAAATACGACCCCAAGGACGATATTTATAACAGGGAGCAAGAAGTCCCCTTAGAAGATGAGGAAGACCTTTCTTTATCTGAAGGCCTGGATGTGCCTGGCGCAGACCTGGACGACGCTGAAGAGGCCATTGGCGAGGAGGATGAAGAAAACAATTATTACAGTCTTGGCGGCGACGACCATAACGACCTGGAAGAAGACAAAGGGGAATAATAACCTTGCTATTAACAACTAGTAACTAGTAAAAGGGGAGCAGATAGCTTCCCTTTTTTGTTGCCCTTCAATTTACCGGTAAAGGCAGTGCAAATTCCTAAAACTAAAACGCGAACATATATTTTGGTTAGCCATCCTTGTCTTAAAAAATGAGGAATAATTACCTATATATTAAAATAGTTATATAAGTCATTTATAAAATATTATAATTTAAGCAAAAATGACCCCAAAGGGCTATTGACAGGGGGGAAGCGTATGGGTATTTTACCGTTGTATTAAAATTGTAAAACCAGCAAAGGTTTATGAAAAATATAATATGGTAAAAATAAGTAATATGTTAGATGTACTAATTTCTTTCTGCCTGATTTACTTCTTGCTCAGTAATCTGGTGTCAATACTATTTGAATGGTATTCTCAGAAAACTAAAAGTCGTGGAAAGTTTTTGTTTAATGCAGTACTAAGTCTTCTTAACGATCGTCTAAATAAAAGTTACGGAGTTCTTGTCTATTCGCACCCTTTGGTTGATGCATTAAAGAAAGACAATAAAACCCCGCCTCAGTATATTTCTTCGTCCGTTTTTGCAGACGCCTTTATTGATGTCATAGGCCGGCAATCTATAAAGGTTACTTACCAGAATATTGTTACTAACGATGGCATTCAGGTAATACCCACCGAGGAAAGAAACAGTAATCCTTTTGAACGTTTTCGATTGGGAGTGGATAGTATGAAGCACAGTGAGTTGAAAGAGCTTCTAAGAATGTTTTATGAAAAGTCAAACTCCTCGTACGATACTTTAAAGCTAACCATAGCCGTATGGTACGACGACTATATGGAACGGGTTTCGGGCTGGTACAAGGTAAGCACAAAAAAAACAATTCGTATTATTGCATTTATGGTTTGCATATCTCTTAATGTAGACTCTATTCGTATTTTGAATGTATTATTAAGAGACGATAATAATTTAAGAGCAAATTTGGTAAGCGGCGCAGAACAACTTGTACAGTCTCCTGGTAGTTACAGGGCTATATCGGATACTAATAAAACAATAGAAACTATAAAAGAGGTGATCAAACAATCACAGTCTACCAAAGACAGTATTAACCGTATTTACCTGGCCCGGCTGGATTCGTCGTTAGATCAAATAGAATCTTATTCGCTGCCTATTGGCTGGGTAAGTTCTTATCCGCCCTGTTCTTTCTTTGTCAATAAATCGGGCGATAGCGCATGCGCCAAAAAACCTGACGATACTACCTGTGTTAAAAAAACTTGCGATACTATCTGTATAACAAAAACCAGCGATGGCAGGCTGCTAAAAAGCATCTTGTTATGGATAGCGGGCATTTTCATTTCTACACTTACGTTAAGCTTTGGCGCCCCATTCTGGTTCGATGTTTTGGTGAATCTTATTAACATACGCAGGGCAGGGGCCAAACCCGAAAAAGCCGTTACTACAAAAGCAGATAACAGTTAAACTAAAAGTATTATGAATATTAACGCCCATACTCATATTTTCGATTCTCAGTGCGCTCCAAAAGATTTTCTTAAAGTAGGTTTAAACATTGGTGATAACACTGCGGCGCTACTGGAAGGATTTCTTCAAAATAAAATAGGCCAAGGTGTAGTAAACGCACTTTACGGAGCAAGTAGTAGAATAGGTAAACACAATAACCTGATAAGCCGATATACCGAATTTTTAAAAATTGGTACAATGGCTACGCAAAAGGATATATTTGAGTTTAACGAGCAAACCTACGACAGCAATTTTCTTGCAGGCATAAAATTTGTGGTACTTACTTTGGATATGGATTATATGTCTGATAGTAAAAACAAACCTGTTGCCGATTTTGAATCTCAGATAGATGAAGTTAAAAGGTTAAAACAGTACTACCCCGATCGGGTTTTTCCCTTTTTGGGCGTAGACCCGCGCAATCCGCGCAATTTAGATTTTAACAACAACGTTCAAAGTTTATTGGAGTCTAAAACATTTAGCGGCATAAAGCTATACCCTTCTCATGGCTTCTTTCCCTTCGACCCGCGTTTAGACCAGCTCTACAGCTATGCCCAGCAGAATAATATCCCTATTATGACGCACTGCACCCGTTCAGGCTCGTTCTTCATCGGAAACAATGTGTGGTCGTTAATACCGGATGCGCCGGAGGCCATTAACGCTGGTTATTCTATGGATGGTATTTATAATAGAATTCAGCTTTATAAACACGCCACTGATAAGTTATTTAAACAAAATGCCAGAATATGCAATTTGTTTTTGCACCCCGAAAACTATTTGCCGGTGTTGTATAAATACCCAAAGTTAAAACTTTGCCTTGCCCACCTGGGCGGAGAGTACGAAGTGTTGGGGTCTTTAAATAATAATAAACAGGAAAAAGCTTTATTTGAAAAGATTTATGCTTTAGAAGCGGCTACTAAAACCTGGTACCAATGGATTAAAGAGATTTTAAAAACTTACGACAACGCCTATTCGGATATTTCCTATACCCTTTCGTCAGGACAAGCTATGCAGACGGTTTACAATGATTTAACTAGCGGCGATCTCCCAAAAGAAAAAGTTTTGTTTGGAACAGATTACTTTTTGGTAGAACAGGAAGGGCAGGAAATGGACATTGTTGCAAACGCTAAAAAGATATTACAAGGCGAGTTTCAGACGTTACTATCAAACGGAAAAAATTACTTGTTTCAATAGACAGGTAGTAATAGCGCTAAATTTGTTTCATCAAAGTCTCTCAGCAAGGATTCTGATGTTAATGAATCTCTCCCTTTCAGGAGACTCTGCAAGGACGGAAAATATAACCCAATTTATTAATTTTTTGGGTTGTATATTGAAAATATAACTCAAAATGGGGTATTCTATCCTTGTTGGCGTCCCTGCCAACAAGATTTGACGAATTAACATTGCAGGCGAGGACGCCTGCAAGAAATAAATGCCATGCCTTGCTGTTCATAGCGTTTATACTATGCCAATTGGCACAACAATCTACTACTATTTACACCCCTTTTTCTCCTTGGGGTTGTAATCAAAATTTATATAATCGAGCCCCAGTACGGCCTTGTTTTTTTTAAGGGCGGGGTAGTAGCGCAACTCTTTTACGGCATGTATAAAATCTGCCGTTAGCGATGGGGATTTGACGTAAGCGCTATCGCAAATAACGTCCATTACATTGCCTTTTCTATCTATATATACCTTAGCGGAAAAATGCCCCCCAAAGGTGGACTTCATAAAACACGTTAAATCTTTTTCCAATTTGTCTGTAAAGCCCGGGTAAGTGGCGTTTCTGTTGCCTGTACTGGTCCAGTAGCTAAACTTTTCTTCGTTAACCATCTGCTGTACTGTTTTGCCGTAGTAGTTATAGATGAAAAAATCTACCGTTTTGTTATAGCATTCCTCGTAGTTGGCGGCAAGGCAACCGGGGAAGTCCACGTCTATAGTATATTTTTCCTTTATTACTTTTGCCAGGTATTGAATTGGCAAATCGGCGGCGTTGCCATAATAAATGTACTTTAGGTGTTTAGACTCAATATCCTGCAACCCGCTTTTAACGGCTCGCTTGCACGAACTATCGTCAGTAATTTTATAACGGGTTGCTTTATCGGCGGCGCTATATATGCAGTCAGTTTTAGCAGAAAACCCTTGGGCAGAAAGCTTTAAGCCAACTAAAATAAGTAAGACGGAAATAATATGGGTGGATTTAAGCGCCTCTGCCATACAATTAACTATTAGTGTTACAAATCAATTTAAGCAAAAAAGCCTTTAATTCCATAAAATAAGCCATTTTTTTAGTTGGGCCCCCTTGCCCCGCTTTTAAGTTTACAACCTGTAATTTATTAATTAAGTAACTATAGTAGGGGAGTTTGTGCTATGTAAAAAACTACTAGTTTGGGGTAAATAGTACATGCATAAAATATACGCTCTGTTATTTGCCTGTAAATTTCTCTGTTATTCTCTGTAAATTTTGCTGATATTTTTTTGTAGCATGTAAGATTTTTACTAGTTGTAAAGTTTTTGCTGTGCCAATTGGCATTAGCGCCCATGCCGGAGGAGTAATACTAGTAGTTTAACAAAAAGATAGGCGCTTTGGTTTATTGGCTTTACACAAAAATATAGCACGAAAATTTAAAGGTTAGAGTAAAAAGTTTAAAGTAAATTAATGGCGGACTAAAGGGATAGGTAGTTTTATTTACTATTAGTAATTATTATTAGGCACAAACGCTTGCGCCAGCAGAGCTAATTACGTTTTAACAAAATTTTCTCATGCTGTTGACAGCGTCAACGCTGTGAATTAAAGGGTAACTAATGTATAAATCTCTGGAAAGAAAAGTCGGGATGGCGCATTTCCAGTTCGTTCTCGGCAGATTCTTGTTGGGCTTCTTTTGCATAAACAAGCATTTTTTGTTCGTAATTGTTTATGGCAGCCTCTATGGTTTCAAATTTCCCGTTAGTTAAGTTATCAGACAAATTTAATGCGTCTACCAGTCCTATGTTTACCCCCTGGCCCGCAAAGGGCGGCATTAAATGGGCAGCGTCGCCAATAAGTGTAATAGGCAGCGGGCGATTGGGCGCCCAGGGTTTATCTAATGGTAATTTTCGGGTGGGCAATCCCCAAAAGGAAGATGTGGCGCGGAACAATTGTTTGTAAAGCTCTCCCCAATGCGAGAACCTGTCAGTAAGGTACGTATATACGCTACCGGTATTCTGAAAGTCTAGTCCCGTATTATTAACCCACTCTTCCGGGGTTTTAAAAATAACGCCATAGGTTAATATGCCATTATTATTGGGGTTTACAACTAGTAAATTGCCCTGGTATGCAGCCATTAATCTGCTACCGTCGCATAGCTGATAAAATTGGGGGGAGTTTGTTTCCGGTTCTACTACATCGCCCTGTATAATAAATGTTCCGGTATCTTCCACTTCGGCGCCGGTAACGTAGTTTCTTGCTTTGGACATTCCCCCATTGGCTACTATAACCAGGTCTGCGGCGGCATTTGGTTTATTTTCAAAATGCAAAAGCCATTTTCCGTTCTGCTCCTCAAGTCCCGTAAGTTTTCTGTCCCAAACTACCGTATCGCTTGTTAAACTGTCTAGCGCCAGTTGCCTTAAATTATTTCTGTTTATTTCCGGATTATCATGCTCCTCTGCGGGTGTAAGTTTTTTAGTGAACAATACCTTGCCTTGCTCGTCGGCCCCTATCACCCCCATAGGTATGGCTAGTGCATAATAACCTTCCAGCAATCCTGCTTCTTTCATTGCTATTTGTCCCGAATGTTTATGCAGGTCAAGCGTGCCGCCCCAAATTCTTGCCTTAGTGTCTTTGTCCCGTTCGTAAACGGTTACGTCTGTTCCTTTCTGCTGTAGCAACCTGGCCATTGTAAGGCCAACCGGCCCGGCGCCAATAATGGCCACTTTTTTGTTTTTTAGTAACATGAGTTTTTATCCGTACTTACAAGGGGGCAAAGTTATGGAATTTTTTCTCTCTGCTCATCAGGATTTGTAATCGGGATGCTATAGTTATGGATTTGTAATCTATTGCTAAGATGATTTTTGGGTAATTATAAATCCACAATTAACCTTCTTAAGATTACAAATTTTGAGGGGGGAAAGATAGTATGATTTAACAAAAAATGGCATAAGTGGGCGCTACAGCCTTAGAGTTTAGAAAAAATACTTATTCTGTTAAATAAAAAAATATTGCATTGAAGAACAATATATTACGCCGTTTATGCGGCCATTAAATTATACTTTTATAAGATTATCCCCTATAATTTAATGCTTATCAACAAACTTTCTTATACTATTTCCGGCTAAAGAATAAAAAAATGTTATTTAAATGTAGGTATTCATAACTAAATAAACTATTTTTATATAACAATTCCATTAATAGTTTAGCCTAATCAAAGATGGCGTTAGATAATATTCTATTGATTGACGATGATGAGGTTGCCAATCAATTACACCAGAAATTAATCCAGAAACTAAAGCTTGCCAAAAATATCTTTACAGAGAAAGATGGCAGGGATGGGCTTGACTTTATAAGACAGAGGTATTATGGCTTTCACTCACTTCCTTCATTGATTATACTTGACCTTAATATGCCTGTAATGGATGGGGTTGATTTTTTAAAGGAAATATGCCACTCTGATCT
>Ga0302300_1002257_pt1 | contig 10147 bp, 10 predicted proteins | sample III_Palsa_E1_1_FD_198756 | JGI IMG/M metagenome (GOLD analysis project Ga0302300, IMG submission 198756) | Peat permafrost microbial communities from Stordalen Mire near Abisko, Sweden - III_Palsa_E1_1 | ecosystem: Environmental > Terrestrial > Soil > Palsa > Peat permafrost | place: Sweden... | reverse complement strand
GGCTGTTATACCGGGCTGCGGTTCTCGGACTTCAGTGCCATCCGTCCGGAGGATATCCGGCAGGGTATGCTTTACAAGAAGCAGGGCAAGTCCGACCATTGGGTAGTTATTCCTTTGCGGCCGGAAGCGTATGATATCCTGATTAACCGGTTCAACAAACGGGTGCCCAAAACCACCAATGAAGAGCTAAACCGGCACATCAAGAAGGTCGCGAGGCTGGCTGGCATCGATACACCGATAAAGGCATCTTACAAAAGAGGTAATCAGGATATGGTAACTACCAAGCCGAAATATGCCTGGATTACTACCCATACCTGCCGAAGGTCATTTTGCACCAATGAGTTCCTGGCTGGCACTCCTCCCGAGCTCATTATGAAGATCAGCGGCCATAAGAGCCTGAAGGATTTTTATAAATACATCCGTATTACGCCCGAAGAAGCCGGAAGGAAAATTCAGGAGATTTGGGAAAAGAGGGGAGAAATGGAAAGTATGAAGTCTCTCTAAAAACAGAAACCCCGCGTGCGCTAAGCGGTAACCTTAAAATTCAGAAAAAGTGGAAATAAGCGATAAATTGTAGCTAAATTTCAGCTGGACACCATACGATGAAAAAAAGCTTTCTTTTGCTTGCGTCATTGATTGCCGTGCTATCCGTGCTTGGGCAAGATCCTTATTTTCGGGAGACTTATGTTTATGAAGGATACATTCAGACTGACAAGGGTCAGAAATTAAATATCAACCTTAATTTTCTAATCCTTCTTGATTCAACAATTGTTGGCTCATATCATTATCAGCCTAGCTGGGGACCGCTAAAACTGGTTGGAACGCTTTTTATGGATAATAGTTTTGAACTTGTGGAAAGGTCTGAAAACGATAGTATAAGCGGCTATTTCCATGGTAAATTGAGTGCTGACAAAACCTCAGCCGCAGGTTTCTGGCTTTCAGCTAAAAGGGACCGACAATTTGATTTTGCAATCGCCAAAGCGACAGAAAAATCGTATTGGGACTACATTAGGCAAAATCGATCATTGCATGAATATCATAACCTTGATTCGGCGTTGAGGGACCACGACAAGGTTCTGAGCATTGATGTTCCAAGTAAGGGCCTTCACAAGCTGCCTAAAGGCTTAGCTAAACTTCATAATATCATCTCAATAAATCTATTGGGTAATGACTTTCATTCCTTTCCTACGACATTAACTAAACTGACAACACTTGACGAGATCTCATTGAGTACGAACAAGCTCACATATGTCGGTCCTGAAATTGGTAAACTCAAAAATTTGCGAATTTTGATAATGAATTTTAACAGCATTAAGAAATTGCCGAAGGAAATAGGGGATTTAAGGAACTTGCTTTATCTGGAAATTGGAAATAATCGCTTGGAAAGATTACCGGAAGAAATAAAATATTTGACAAGCTTACAAGAACTTCATATCGATGGGAATAATTTAAGTGAATCTGAAAAAGAAAGGATTAAAAGATTACTTCCTAATTGCGTAATATATTTTTAGGCATATCAAAAAGGTCGCGCACCTAGCAGGCATCAATACCGCGATAAAGGCATCTTACAAAAGGGGCAACCAGGACATTGCAACTGATCATCACCCCTGTAAGCTGGACAAATGGGCTATCAGCGGTAAGGCTTCACCTTGTTGTTGGCTAGTTCCACCAATTTTGCTGATCTTTGTGGGTGCATGCCCGTATAGTCAACTTGCCGAAGTCACTATTAATTAAGACTGCTTATGCCATCACTAGAAAAATTTGATTCCGCAGACGTTGCTTTATATCACATCGTTTTTATCGGCAATTCCATTGACAATACCATTAAGGCTTTCTCCGCCATCATTGACAAGGTTGATCGGGAATATGAGCGGGCATTGTATGTCTCAACGTTTTCCCTAGTGTTGATCCAAACGGTTTCTTTTCTGGATGAATATCACACTTTCGTACGGTCGACAGACCCCGATCTGGACGCAGCCATCAAGGCAATCAAAAAGGCGGTGAAGCCTGCCGTGGCCCAAATCAATGAATGGAAGGAACTAGAAGCTTTCCGCAACAACGCGCTTGCACACAACCTACGGGAAAGCACGAACAAAGCATCAGTTTTTCAACGCGGGCTCAGTTCATACGATGTCCCTAAAACCGGCTTCGAATTTGAAGTGTTGCGAAATTGCATCGCCATGATCAAAAAGACGTTTGAGTCCGGCTTTAGAGTGCGGCTCAGTGCCATTCAGGAACACTTCGACAAAACCGACCGGCCGTCGGAATCTGTTCGAGTGAAAGACGAGCGGGATATGCGGGAGAGAATTGAACGGATCACGGCGGAAATCAATCGCAACATTCTCGAATTAAAGTTGAATGTATCCGACGCCGGCAGCTTAGACTGAGCAGGCCTGGGGGAACTCCTGAAGGGGCTGAGGGGAAAATTCAGGAAATATGGGAAAAGAGGGGTGATATGCGACCGGTTGGATAAGTACCTTGTCGCAACGGAATAATTGCCATGGCTGCAAGGATGCTCACCGCTCTTATGACTTTCCGGTGCAAGATATTGCCGGCGATCTTCGTAGCCATTTTACTCTCCAAGGTTTTGATATATTTAATTGATTATCAGACAATAACAAAAATAAAAGTACAACTTTTTTTGAAGCATAAATACAACAATTTCTGCGCTCTCTTCGGGATTCATAGCCTCTCCTTCTTGCCAAGAAAAATATATCATGCGTCTCTTGTTTCGTATATTTCGTTTATATACCTTTACAGTATATAAATCAATAAGATGGAAGGCTTACTGGAAAAAACAACAAGGGAAGATCAGCGAATTGCCAAGACTTCTGTCGATAGGCTTCGGAAAGCCTCCCAAAAGTTAGGTCAAAGCGGAAAGTCCGTCGGGATTACGCTTGAGCATAGCCATGAAACGGTACGGTTGCCAAGAAAAGCAATAAGCTTGCTGAGCACCATCCTTTCCAATATGGCGGCCGGCAAATCGATGGCACTTATCTTATCTGATACTTCTATCGGGACCCAGGAAGCCGCAGATTTTCTGGAAGTATCCAGACCGCATGTCGTTCGCTTGTTGGAGAAAGGAGAAATTCCTTTTTCCAAGGTAGGTACTCACCGGCGGATCAAAGTGAGTGATTTGGTTGCCTATCAAAAGAAAATGAATTCCACTCGGAGGAAGCAATTGAATTTCCTAGCCCGGCAAGCGCAGGAACTCAACTTGGGGTATTCTAATGAGTAGACCCCTATTATTACTGCCTTACTCGATGCCAATGTTCTGTATCCAGCACCGTTAAGAGATTATCTGCTACACTTGGCCAGCCTCGGAGTATTTGAGCCGATGTGGACTGCAACCATTCAAGAGGAATGGATCAGAAACCTTCTCGAAGCCAGGCCGGATATAAAAAGAGCTGCATTGGAGGCAACACAGCGGGCAATGGATATAGCATTCCCTGGCGCCAACATTGGCGGCTACGAATTCAAGATTGAAGGCCTTTCGCTGCCGGATCCGAATGATAGGCATGTACAAATCTCGTCCTCCTTCCCCGAAAAAGGGTTGGCTTGAAGCGCCTGCTTCAACTCCGCGATCGCCGCCTTCACCAGCGTAAGGCAACGATCATAGCGGCGGATAAGATTGCTCTCGGCTGCTGCCGAATCCAGGCCGGCCTCCAGCTGGCTCAGCACCTTGTCGAAAAACCCGTTCATGACGCACGATCATTTACTCTTCTAGCTTAGGAGGGGATAAACAATCCGCCAATAGTGGAAAACAGAAAGTGCAATTTTGCACATAGATTTTTAGCGCTTACCCGGCGAATTGCCGTCCCTATACTTTTCGCGCCACGCTCTGGCAATTATCGAAAGCTATTGTCCTATCATCGATCTGGAGGAATCAAGATCGTTTTGAAATAGATAAAATTGGGGAACTTTGAGGAACTGCCGACTTTCACTATATTGTTGTTCTTGTCATACACATACCAAATTTCTGTCAATTTTAAATATATGAAACTGCCTAACCCCTTTTTATTGCCTATCATTGCTATTTCAGTATTCTCATGTGTCACAGCAAAGACCTATACCGATGAAGAAAAGAAAATGCGATTCGAACCCGATCGGTATTTCGTGATCAAAGCGGATGGGACCAAGATTGTTGGCAAGAAGTTGTCCATGCCCAGTGGATTTCACCTGGCCCAGGAATGGGTGGATTTGGATGGGCAGAAATATAGGTTCGATTCACTCCAAAACTACCAGGATCGTCACGCGTTCTATGCCAAATTCGGGAATCGCTGGGTCAGCCAACTGAAGCGAGGAAAGATTAGCTTGTTCTGGTATGAGACGGCGACACCCATGATGAAGATGACGCCTTCGGCCACTACTCAATACGAATATCACCAACATTTCGTCTTTCAAAAGGGAGATGGACCGCTTCAGGAGCTTTCAAAAGAGGCGATCAGCGAGCTGCTAAGCGACAATCGGGAGGCGCAAGCCAAGTTCGATGCCCAATTCAAGCCGGGACAAACTTTTTTGCCCAAGCAATTGGATAAACATCCGAAGGCGCTGTTTGACGTGATCGACATGTACAATAATGGGTAATATATTGCCTCAGTAGGAGACTGGAAAGTGCAAATTTGTACCCGGATTTTTAGCGCTTACCCGGCGCATTGCCGTCACGATACTTTTCGCGCATGTTGTGAAAAGTCCGTAGGCTCACCCCGAGATAAGAGGACATGTATTTTTGCTGCACTCGTTCCAGCAGGACCGGCTCCGTATTCAGGAGATACCGGCACTTGTTTACCGGGTCCTGCATCCGCTGCGAAAGATGCCGGTCCTCGCTCAGACAATAGTAGGTGCTGGTGATCAGCCGCCCGACGCGCTCGAATTCCGGGTATTCCAGATAAGTCGTTTCCAGCTCGCCGTGCGTGATTCCCCAACAGACGCAGTCTTCCTGTGCCTGGATCGAATCGTATGCCGGGGGTCTGCCGCAGAAAACTCTGCACCGAAATGATGATATTTCCTTCCCGCATAAACCAATTCGAGACCTCCGCCTTTTGCTTCTTTACTTTGTTCGTTTTCTTCGACCGCTTGGCCTTTACAATGATCGAATAGCTCCTCACCAGCCCCATCTCCAGATAAAGAATATGGCTTGCCACCTCCCCCGCCTCCAACAGGTAGTCCCATTTTTTGAAATGAAGGGGCCGAACGATCCCCCGTAAATGCTCCTCCAGCTTTGACTACATCGGCGCGAATTGTTTCAACAACTTGATTCCTTCCTCCATACTGAAAGTATAAAAAAAACAAAGAATATACTAAATAAATTAGTAACTTGCCCTATGCCTTTCGGGAACTATGACGGCAATAGGAATATGACTGTCGATAGCAAAGAAGTTGCTCGAATTGCCAGCGAAGGCTACAAAAGCGATAAGGCTTCAGGGGGACTGGATTTTCAAGAGCTGGTGGAATAAGTAGGAATTTGTTGTAAATTAGAAGGCAATAAATGTGGACAAACAAGTTGCAATTTGGTAAAAAGTCTTTAAGGGTACTGACCATTTGCCTCTCCTTGGTGGCTTCCGGGGAAGCGCAAATGAACCCTATATCGCTCGGACATTTGCAATATAGCGGGCGAGGCCTGGGGATTAAGTATACCCCCTTCGGGAGCGTGCAGGTGCTAGATAACCGGCTGGATACCGGCCAGATCTATATAGTTCAAACCGGGGAATACCCGCCGGGGCGGGTAGTATTCGATACCATCGCTTCCGCCGCTATCGGGGGATACCTGGAGGATATTATGCATCACACAAGGCATGACGAGGAAACCCTTCTGGTTGACATCGATCAATTGGGAATCTCCAACAGGCGCAGGATCCCGAGGGTTTGGCACCCGAACCAAAAGCATATCCTGGGGGTGATCCGAAGGGATTCCGTCCTGAATTATGACCTCAGGAAGAATATTCTGCTCACAGCCAATATCTACTACAAGAGCGGGGAAGGGCACTACCGCAAGCTGTTTACCATTCATAAAGAATATTATTATGTAGATTATCCGTATGTCCGGAGTACCATCACCTATTTGCTGAATGAACTCCTCTCCGCCGCCAGTCTCGCCTATTCGAGGGACACCGAAATGAAGCTGTCCTCTTCCAAACGCCTTATCCAACTGATGAGCGATCCGAGGGTTGTCAGCTATCAGGGAGAAGGTGAAGACCTTTCAATGGACCGGATCAACATAAAGGTTTCCAACAAGTGGGCGGGATACCCTATCGTGGCGGGTACTCCCTGCGGTAGCGGGCGGTTCAGGACTTTTGACGACTTCCGTAATGGCAGGGTTATTCCCGGAGAAATTAAGGTTCGGCTCATCCGTAATGACAGCACATATACGATTTATTCCGGAGGGAGACCGGACAGCCTGGAGGATCTAAGGGATTGGGCGGTATGTGATTCCGGCAATTATTATGTCAGGATCTTCAGCAATATTTACCTCCCTTTGAACCGGCGTGAGACCGGATTTGTCTTTTATGTACCCTGGACTTTACCGGACATGTATGCGTTACTGTCATTGGAAGAAAATGCGGCGAATCAGCCATCAAATTCTTCCCATTCCGGTAGTCTCATTTTAGACCTTTCGGCGCAAGCTCTTGAGTCTCTTATTCAGATTTCGTCTGTGAAGGCCGGTGCCAAAAGAATTGTTGCCGATGGGCTGCGACATGGATATCGTTACTGTGCCGTCGATATGGATAGCGGGGATTTCCTTTATCGGGAGAATCCTAATCAATGAGCAATGGAAAATAGAAAATTCATCTTCTGACGGAAGTAAATCCCTCGCGGGATTCCGCGTACTACATTCCTTCCCGGTATATACGACAGAGGATTCATTTATTGAAAATCAATCAACTAATATTCAGCAAGCCGAGCCAAATCTTTCAAATCTGCCTGAATCCGGTTTGAAATTTGTCCCGCCCGGGTCACACCATTCATCTTTTAATTTCTAAGAGCCCGCTCTGGCAGTGGGTTTTTCTTGTTTGAATTTTTGTACTCATTCAGCGTATTTTACGCAAGCCATTAATAACTGTCCAGTTTAAAGTTTTAATGACGAGCGAATCATTCACCGCACCTTTACCATGTTGTTACCTGCCATCCTGAGCGATATTGCCGCTGAACGAGGGCGTCCGCCTCGGGCAGGTTGGTGACTTTCATCTTGGCCGCATCCCATAGCAATTTCTTTTTCCCGGGATCACCTTTCCCCTTTAATTGATAGGCCCTAACCGCCAGCACCCCGAGCAATACGGACTCCGTGAATGGTCCAGCATAGTCGAAAGGCGAGCTGAGCTCCGTTTTCCCGTATCCGGCAATGCAGGCGTTTATCCACTGCAAATAGTGCCCTTCCGGAACCCTGGCAAGGGTTTGTGGAACCTGTACTTCTTTCATCCTGGAAGTGGGCAGCAGCCGGGGATTGGCGCCATAGCAGTCGGCCAGCAGTTTTCCCTTCGTCCCTTCAAACAGGATGCCTCCGCTCCAGTCGCCAAACGGCTCTTCAGACCCCAGCTCCGCGGGTCGCTCCGGTAACAGGCCGCCATCCATCCAGGTCAGCGAAACATCCGGCTTGCCGTTCTTCCCCGGAAAATGATAATGGATGATCGAGGCGTTAGGGAAGCTGTCTGGAAAATCTGCCTGTTCGCCAAGACCCGTCCAGGATACCGTCGTGCTGCATTCTACCGATGTGGGATAATCGATGGGCAAAATGCGGAAGGCCGGGTCAAGGATATGACAAGCCATATCGCCCAGCGCCCCCGTCCCAAAGGCATACCAGCCTCTCCAATTGAACGGCAGATAAGCGGGGTTGTAATCGATAGCCGCCGCCGGCCCCAGCCAGAGTGACCAGTCCAGCTCCTTTGGAATGGCAAAACTGCCCGTCGGTGTCGCAAGCCCCTGCGGCCAGATGGGTCGGTTGGTCCATGCATAGACCCGCGTGACGTCGCCGATCAGCCCGGCATTGTAATATTCCTTCATCGTCCGCACCCCATCGCCCGACCCGCCCTGGTTACCCATCTGGGTAACCACCTGATAATGTCTGGCTGCTTCCGTGAGCATCCGGGCCTCGAAAATATCGTGTGTCAACGGTTTTTGCACATAGACGTGCTTACCCAGCTGCATTGCAGCAATGGCCGCCACTGCATGCACATTATCGGGTATCGTTACCGTTACAGCGTCGATATGCCTATGTTCTTTTTCCAGCATGTCACGGAAATCTCTATAATATTTTGCCTTCGGAAACAACTTTACCGTAGGCGCCGCCCGGCGGTCGTCCACATCGCATAATACAGCGATTTCGGCCTTCGGGCTTTTGGCGATTTCCTGCAGATCGTCATTGCCTTGTCCACCAACCCCGATCGAAGCGATGACCAGCCGGTCGCTGGGGGCCACATAACCTCTGCCCAGCACGTGCCGGGGAACGATATAAAAGCCCGCAGCCGCGAGCGCTGTCCGGCGCAAAAATTTCCTGCGGGAAACGTCGGTGCTTTTCCTCTTCATATGGTTATCTTCATTTGTTTTTAAGCGTATCGTGACAACCTGGGCGGTTTTCGGCACACCAAGCTCGCCATTCCAGGCGCCATGAAGATACAATCTTTTATTTTCTACCTCATCCACCGGGAACAGCGGCGCTGTGTTGTGAGTAAATCGGATAAATGTCTCATTCTGCGGGTTTCTTTGGGCCGGCATAATAAGTCTGCGGGTCATTGAATAATTTGGAAGATTTCCTTTCCGAAATTATTCCTTGTGGAATCGATACGGAGCTTGACCAAAAAAATGAAATAAGTGGTTTTTTCGAACAACTGACAAACTAAATGGTTCTATTATACAAAAACCAATAAAAAATAACTCATGCAACGCAATTTAAACAACCTGATCGGCAACAATTTGGATGCCACCGATGGGGAGATCGGCCGGGTCGAAGACTTCTACTTCGATGATCAAACCTGGACCATCCGATACCTCGTCGTGAGAACGGGAACCTGGCTTTCCGGCCGGAAAGTGCTGATCTCGCCGCATGCCATCCCGCAGCACTCCTGGGAATCCGGGATCTTCCCCGTCCGGCTTACCAAAGAACAAGTGCGCAACAGTCCAGACATCGATACCGAAAATCCGGTCTTCCGGCAGCAGGAGGAAGAGCTGGCCAGCTACTATTCCTGGGACCCCTATTGGGGAACCGGGTTTAATCCGGGCGCTGCATGGGGGGTTATTCCACCCACGCCCGTCTTCGACCCCGCCGAAATCATCGACCAAACCGCCGAGAAGAACCTGGAAAAATCGACCGAGGATCCGCACTTGAGAAGCTGCCGGGAGGTCATCGGCTACCACATTCATGCTACTACCGGCGATATCGGCCACATAAACGACTTCATCCTCGACGACCAGACCTGGCGGCTCTCCTATCTGGTAGTCGACACCCATAATTGGCTCGGCGGCAAAAAAGTGCTGGTGGCGGTCCGGCACATCCAGGATGTGCAATGGGCGGACGCCAAGGTCGTGGTAGATCTTACCACCGACGCCATTAAAAATAGCTCCCCGGTCGATAAATGGAATTATATCATTCCCGAAGGTGATCAGGCCGAATCACTGAGACAGGAGTTTCATGTCAAGTAGGCGGTGGCCTGTTTTCAGGCAATTCGCGCAGCAACGGTCAATCCGGTGAAGAGCTTGAGGTTGGAGTGATTTGTCGGGTCAAAGTTGGCAACGCGGCCGTCGAGGCCGACCATTCTGGGAAAAGAGTGTCCAAATTTTGAAAACCCCCTCCAAAATCCGGTTTGAGATTTGTCCAATCCGGGTCTCCTTTGACCTAGTGACATTGGATTTCTATTCTTATAATATGGCTATCTTTAGTAGAATGATGAGGAAGATCCTATTACTCCCCCTTCTGTCTGGCCTCTTTGGCTTCGGCATCCAATCTGGTCTCCAGGTCGAACCGGCAGGACGACAGCTAAAGGAATTTTATTTTTCGCTCGACGTGGAGCACTTATGGATAGCCGGTAGCCATGTCAATTGGGAAACAGGCGCAGCCGACAAGCCGGAAGCCACTGCCGGGAACCATACCCATTGCAGCGCATTTGTTGCAGCGGCCTGCAAACGGCTGAACATTTATATTCTCAGACCCCCCGAC
>Ga0302300_1002256_pt1 | contig 10149 bp, 10 predicted proteins | sample III_Palsa_E1_1_FD_198756 | JGI IMG/M metagenome (GOLD analysis project Ga0302300, IMG submission 198756) | Peat permafrost microbial communities from Stordalen Mire near Abisko, Sweden - III_Palsa_E1_1 | ecosystem: Environmental > Terrestrial > Soil > Palsa > Peat permafrost | place: Sweden... | reverse complement strand
GGGCTTGTTCGGGTGTTCACGTTCGTGTTCGGGGGTGTTTCGGTACTGTTCGGGTTATGTTTCGGTACCGTTCGGGTTATGTTCGGGCTCTGTTCGGGTTCTGTTCGGGCTATGGCTAATTTGCGTAATTTGCTTATATACTAAAAAACAGAACAAATCGCGCTTATAAACCGCTTTTGATGGCCTTTTTGGTCTTGCTAAGACTAACCTTTCATGGATACATACTCCGATTTCACCTGTGCGGAGAAGAAAATGGAGGCGTGGTGATCAAAATCGGCGGTATCATCGGTTGTGGTATAGAATTTACGGGTACCTGTTTTGGTGATCTGTTCATCCATCTCCGGGTGCCTTTGCAGGTAATCAACCAGGCTTTTGGCAACTATTTCGCCTTGCGATACGGTTTTGATATGATTGGGCAGGTAAGCGTTTATCTTATCCTGCAATAAGGGGTAATGGGTGCAGGCCAGCAAAATGGTATCGATGTTTTCCGATTGGGCCAGTAGCTGGTCGAGGTATTCTTTTACAAAGTAATCGGCTCCGGGTTTGTTGTATTCGCCATTCTCTATCAAAGGCACCCATAATGGGCAGGCCTGCTGATGAACTTTCAGATGGGGGAAAAAATGGCCTATCTCTATCAAATAAGAGCCGGATTGTACGGTGCCTTTGGTGCCAAGCACGCCAATTTCCTGTGTTTGGGTATAGTTGCCTATAACTTCGGCAGTTGGGCGGATAACGCCGAGCACACGTTTTGCGGGATGGAGGTGTTTCATATCCTGCTGCTGTATAGTGCGCAGCGCCTTAGCCGAGGCGGTATTGCAAGCCAGGATGATCAGGGGGCAACCCATCTGGAACATCTTCTGCACACACTCCCAGGTATATTGATGTATGGCGCTAAACGAGCGGTTGCCATAGGGCGCACGGGCGGTATCGCCTAAATAAATGTAATCATAATCTGGCAATTGTTCAAAAATGGAACGGAAAACGGTAAGCCCGCCATAGCCCGAATCAAAAATTCCGATAGGTTTTTTATTTAACACCCGGCAAAAATAAAAAAAGCGTTCCGTAAATACGGAACGCTTTTGTAAAATGATTTTACTATGGGATTATTGAAGGCCCAATTTAACCTTAACCGGAGCTGTAAGGTCATCACCCGGAGGCGATACAAGCAGTTCGGTTGTTGATGAATCAAATACATAACTATAACCTTTTTCGGCAGCTACCTCGGTAATAGCAGCGCGAACTTTATCAGTCAATGGTTTTAAAAGTTCATTGCTTTTAGCTTCAATTTGTTTTTGTGCATTATCGCCAAAGGTTTTAATACGTGTTTGTATATCCTGCAGTTCAGCTTCAGCGGCGGTACGTGTAGCATCAGTCATGGTTGATCTTTTTGCTTCGTAATCCTGTCCTTTTGATTGGTATTCCTGGTTCATGGTAGCATATTGATCGGCGAAAGTTTTTTGATACGCCTGCATCTGTATTTGTAATGTTTTCATTTCTGGCAGCAAATCCATCAGGGCATTGGTGTTAATGTAACCAATTTTGGTTTGTGCCTTGGCAAAGTTGCCCGCGAAAATTATGCATACTGCAACAATAGCAACTTTAAGTAGTTTTTTCATTGTTCTTTTTTCTGTGTTTAATTAATTTAGTGCGATTATATATATAAAAAATTTATTTAGCAAATACTCCGGGTTTTAAGCCCAGCTTTGTTATTACATCGGCGCTTTTATCATACCTGGGGTTTGCATACAGCATAATAACTTCGCTGTTCTTGTCAAATATCATATCCAGGTCATCGCTTTCGGCAACTGCCTGTACGGCTTTGGCTATACGGTCCTGTATAGGTTTTATCAGTGCATTGCTGCGCTGTGTAAGCTCGCCATCGGGGCCGAACTTTAGGCGCTGAAAATCTTTAGCCGCTTTTTCCTTGTCAGCAATTTCAGCTTCGCGGCGCTTTTTCATGTCAGGTGTCATCAAAACCTGGTCGGCCTGGTAGGCTTTATATAAACGGTCAACCTCCTCAAATTTACTATCCACATCCTTTTGCCACTCGTCCGAAAGCGCGTTCAATTGCTTTTGTACCGAAATATACTCTGGCATGTGTTTGAGAATATAATCTGAATCTACGAAAGCAAAACGCTGCGCAAAGGCACCTGTTGCTGCTGTTAACGTAAAAAACAGTATTAAAATTATTCTCTTCATAAATTCTTTTGCAAATTTAATTAAATCCGCCACTTAAACTCTGAGAAATTGAAAAACTAAATTGGCCTTTGTTTGCATCGGGTATTCCGGGTATTTTATCAAAGCCGTAGCCATAATCAAGCCCCAGCAAACCAAATATAGGTAAAAACACGCGGGCGCCTATACCTGCCGAACGCCTAACGTCGAACGGATTGTAATCACTAAAGTGATCCCAAACGTTACCGCCTTCGGCAAAGCCCAGTAAAAATATAGTTGCCGATTCGCTGGTAATAACCGGGTGCCTAAGCTCCAGTGTATATTTAGAATATATCGGGCTACCTACGTTATTATCAACTGTGGTACCGGCAGGTGCGGTAGCAGGTAAAACCGAGAAGTTTTGATACCCACGTAAACCAATAATATCGCTACCCTGTAAAAACTGGTAACTCTGCATACCATCGCCACCTAATTTAAACCTTTCAAACGGTGATACCGGCACATCTGAGTTATACTCGCCCAGCCAACCGAAACGCACCTGCTCCATCAGTACAAATCCACCAACCAATTTGGTGAACCACTGCGCGTCAAACTTCACCTTATAGTATTCAACAAAGTGGTATAACTGTTCCTGCGGCGGTGGCAACTTGTAATTAATGTTATTAAATAAGGAGTATGGCGGCGTGCCTTGCAAGGTTAACTTGATATTTGAACCCTGTGTAGGGAAAATAGGTTGATCGAGCGAGTTACGGTCAAGTTCCTGTGTTAATTTAATGTTGAACGATGTACCGTTTGTAAATACATAACCGGTGTAATTATCCAGGTTATAATGATCAACGTTTAAAGAGTAGTTTAACGTGAAATAGTTATCGGGCCAGTTTAATTTTTTACCCAGCGTTACGCCAACACCGTTTATGCGCAAATTGTTATACAAGGGGTTGTTGGTTGCATAATACTGCCCGGTTGAGCTTAACTGCGTATAGGCCGATAGCGCGAAGTAGATAGGTTTTTTACCACCCAGCCACGGCTCCGAAAACGTGAACGAGTAGTTTTGATAAGTACGCCCGCTTGATTGGCCGCGTAAGCTCAGTTTTTCACCATCGCCTTTTGGCAGTGGCTTATAATCTTTAAGGTGGAAAATATTTTTCAGAGAGAAGTTATTGAACGTTAAGCCCAATGTACCTACCAGCTGGCCACCACCGAAACCACCCGAAAGCTCTATCTGATCCGATGGTTTTTCAACTACGTTGAAGATAATGTCAACAGTACCATCCTGTGGGTTGATATTGGTTGGCTTAGGTTCGGTTTTTTGCTCATCAAAGTTACCCAGCTGCGAAATTTCGCGTGTACTGCGTATCAGCAGGTCCTTATTGAATTTTTGGCCCGGCAGGGTGCGTATCTCGCGCATAACCACCTTATCGTTGGTTACATCGTTACCTTTAAGTATAACACGGTTAATAGTGTATTGCGGCCCTTCATAAACACGCATGGCAAGGTCTACCGTATCATTATATATTCTGGTTTGAACAGGGTCTGCGTTAAAGGTTAAATACCCGTCGTTTAAATAAAGCGATGAAACATCATCACTATTTGGTGTTGGGCCGGTTAATCTTTTGTTCAGGTTATCTTCGCTGAAAACATCGCCTTTTTTAATTTTAAGCACCCTGTTCAATACATCTGCCGAGTATTTGGCATTACCGGCCCAGGTTATGTTACCGAAATAGTATTTAGGCCCTTCGTGCACTTTAATTTTAACATCTACGGTTTGGCCGTCGTGCTTCGAAACAGAATCGCTAAGGATGGCAGCATCGCGATAACCCTTATCCTGCATTTCTTCAACCAGGTTTTGCTTATCATCTTCGTATTGATCCTCTTTAAACTTTTTCGATCCGAACAGGTTATACCACCTGCGTTCGCGGGTCTTTTTTAAGTATTTACGCAATTTTGTAGCCGAGAACACCTGGTTACCTTCAAAGGTTACCGAGTTTATCATCACCTTGGTCTTTTTATCAATAGCTACATCCAGTATGATGCTGTTGGCATCTCCCGGATCTTTTCTTTCCTTAATATCAACCGTAGTATTTAAAAAGCCTTTCTCATTAAAATGCCTTTTAATAATAGCGCTCGAAGTGCTCAGCAAGTTTTGATTAACAATTTTAAAGGCTTTATCGCTCAGCAGTTTTTGCACATCGTCAATTTCGCCTTTGCGTATACCTGTTATATGGAATTTAGATAAGCGGGGCAATTCATGCACCACAATCTCCAGATAAATGGTATCCAGGTCGATCCGGGTAACGTTTAACTGCACATCATCAAAAAGCCCCTGGTTGTACAGATTTTTAATAACACTGGCGTTAGCCTCGCCGGGAAGATTGATACGATCGCCTTTGGTGAGTTTTGAAATGGTTATCAAAACATCCTTATCCAAATTTTTGGTGCCTGAAACGGTAACCCCCCCGATGATATAATCTTTGGGGGTAAGATAACTCAAACTATCAGCCGGGATTGACGATTTAAACAACGACTGCCTGGGTTGCGAAACCTGCGCCAGCGCAGCAGTACTCACTACAGAGAAAAGAATAGCAAAAAGAAATTTATTCATTCGAATATTTAAGTGGCTAAAAATAATTTATACAGTTGTTAAAAAGTGTTAAACGGAAAAATTTAATTGACTTGCTCGCTGGTGAGGCCAAAACGGCGTTCACGCTTCTGATAATCGGCTACGGCCTCAAACAAATCTTCCTTACGGAAATCGGGCCATAATTTTGGTGTAAAGTATAATTCAGCGTAAGCAATTTGCCACAATAAATAATTACTTATTCTGTGTTCGCCGCTGGTTCTTATCAGCAATTCAGGGTTGGGCATACCTTTTGTAAATAAATTATTCTCAAAAACTTCCTCATTAATATCGTCAATTTGCAGTTCGCCATTTTGCACTTTAATGGCAATTTCCTTAGCCGAGCGCACAATTTCGCGGCGCGAACTGTAGCTTAAAGCCAGTGTTAATACAAGGCCGGTGTTACCCGCCGTAGTCTCAATAGCGTTATTTAACTCCCTTAAACAGCGTTCGGGCAGCATGGCAAGGTCGCCAATGGCGTTAAGGCGCACATTTTTTTTCATAAAGTTTGCAATTTCTTTATGAATTGTGCTCACCATTAATTCCATAATTGCCATCACTTCCAGCTTTGGGCGGTTCCAGTTTTCTGATGAGAAGGTATATAATGTTAGATATTTTAAACCTACATCGCAGCTTCCTTCCACCACATCGCGCACAGATAATACACCATTATGGTGCCCGAATATCCTCAATTTGCCTTTTTCCTTAGCCCACCTGCCGTTACCATCCATGATGATAGCGATGTGCTGAGGTAATTTTAACAAATCGATCTGATCCCTATATCCCATTTTATGCAATTAATAAAAGCCCTAACCTGGTTTGCAAAGACCTGCTTTTAGTAAAAATTTAATTGAAAAACGACCGGTTTTTAATGAATATGACTTAATATCCACCAAAAATGAACCCGTTTTGGCGAATGTTTTTAATAATTCGCCTTTTTTTTCAGGGTACAAAGGTAAAACTTAATTGTATTTTTTTTAGTATGAGGGCGAAAAGAAATTGTTTGCCTTTTTTGGAGGGAAATTGTGGTTTTTGGGTTATGTGTTGAATGTTGTGTATTGTAGGGGAATCTTGCTTCTTACAACACACAACATTCAACATTCAACATTCAACTAATCAATTCAATATATTCCCTTTTGCTTCAGCATATCAATATCCTTTGGCGATATGGCTGCTATAGCGTAGCTGGATGTTTGGGTTATGTTCAACTCGTCGAGCGTGTTTACCAGGTTTTTGTATATGGAGTGCTGCGATGGTTTAATAACTACCATCATACTTTTGCCCGTAGCGGCAAATACGCGTTTGCCGGTTTGCAATATGGTTTGCTGCAAATCATCACCAAATGCAACCTGTTTTGGGCTGATCAATGGTTTATCGGCCATACCCAGATAACATAGCGCCTGGTTTCTGCCGATGCAAATGGTCATGGTGCTGGATTGCGCCACCGCTGCCGACGGCCCCACAGGCATTACCAAAGGCATAACTTTGGGTTTTAAAAGCGTTGTGGTGAGCATAAAAAAGGTGATGAGCAAAAATGCCAGGTCGACTAACGCTGTCAGATCGACACGAACGGGTAACCTGCTTTGATGCCTGCCACCCGATTTTCCAGTAGATGAAATGAGCTCTGCCATGATTTTGAAAGTTTAAGGTTAAACAATTGGAATTGAGCAGCCTATAGCTATGCCGCTCATTGGTTTAACGCCATAAAAAACGGGTTATTGCAACAATGATGCATTTTATTTTTGAGGGGTTTCTATTATTTAAAATATCATCTGGCGAGGTACGAAAGAGAAACTATATCTTGAGCTTTAGCGAAAAATCTTGTGCAACAGAATGAGAATAACGTTGAATTGATACGCCCTATTGAAAATAACACTTCTGCGTAACAAAAGTGTACGATACCGTTATCTGTACAAACATATAGGTATCGTTTGGCCGCAGATCGCCGCGCTGTGAGCCCGGCGTACCGATATAAACACCGGTCTTTTCGCCCGAGCGGTCGGATAGCGCCTGCGATATGGCGTTGGGCAGCTTACTTTTATCCGGGTATACGCCGCTTACATCGTCAAGGTAGTCGGTATGGGGGTTGCGGTAGCCAATATCGGCCTCCAAATTCCATTTAGTAGTAAAATTGTATTTAATACCGGCGCCATAGGGTATGGTCATGGCAGATTTTGGGTAGGGCTTGGTTTCGCCTTCAGTCATCAGCGGCCGCAAGTCATAAATATGCCCCATATAGCTGGCCTGCGGATTATAGTTTACCGTGCCAATGCCCAGGTATATAAATGGAGTGTAATAGTTATGGCTCACATCGGGTATGTAATTCATAAAATTAAACTCGCCAATCACGCTTATCTCGCTTAAACTGGTCATAAAGCTTAGGTTACGGTTACGGAACTGCTGGTTTGACGAGGTACTGTCGGCACCTGCTATATTACCGTAAGTATAATTTAGTTTGAGCGATAAATAGCCGTTAAAATTGCGCTGCACATAGCCCCCAACGGAAATGCCGCTAATTTTAAAGGGGTTGGTGGGGTTCAGATCGCCCATATAGCCCGAACCGCCTACGGCACCGCCAATTTCCCAGGTTTGCGCCTGTAAATTAAACGAGAGGAAGATTAAGAGTATAGTTACTGCAAATTTGGGCATTAAGCAAATTTAATAATTGCGGGCATCAAGGCCCCACAATAATTTGTTTCTTAACGTAGATAAGTAGCTTTCATTATTTAAACGGATGAGATTTAACTGAAAACCGGCTTTATGCACATTAAAGCGGATGGTTCTGTCGATAGTAGCGGTGCGCGAATCGCATGATACCAGGTAGTTGCTGCTGCGGCTCTCCACCTCGAAGCTCAGGTTGCAGGTATCGGGCAATATGATGGGCCTTACGTTCAAATTATGCGGCGAAACCGGCGTTAAAACAATACTATTAGACTGTGGGAAGATGATTGGCCCGCCACAGCTTAATGAATAAGCGGTTGATCCTGTAGCGGTTGATATAATGATACCATCGCCCCAGTAAGCATTCAAAAACTCATCATTCATATACACCCGGGTAATGATCATAGCCGCGTCATCACGTTTGTGGATGGTAATATCGTTAAGCGCGAAATTATCATCGCCAAAAACCTCTGTTTCGGAATTAATGCTGATCAGGTCGCGGCTATCTAAAGTATACTGGCCGTTAACAACCGCAAATATGGCTGCCGCTATATCACTCTTATTAATGGTTGCCAAAAAGCCCAGGCGACCAAAGTTGATACCTATAACAGGCACCCCGGTATCACGAATAACGTTTACCATATCAAGCAAAGTACCATCGCCACCCAGGGTAAGAAAAAGATCGATATTGCCTTTTATCTGGTCGCCGCTGTTTAATATCCGGTATTCTATTTTTTGGATCTTGCCGTTCAGGAAATCGCTAAGGAGATGGTGTACATATATTTCAACACCATGATTGGCCAGGTTATCAAATATTTCCTGTACGTAGGGTAATACGTCTAAGTTGAATGGCCTGCCGTATATTGCTATTTTCATTAGTTTGGTTCATTTGTTCACTGGTTCATTGGTGCAGTGGGGGTTAATTGGCTATTTATACCAATGAACTAATGAACCACTGAACTAATGAACTACAAGTTCAAGTAATTCATCAACGAATCGTACCGATCCTTTGAGTTATCGTTATCGCCGGTATGGTTAAAGGTTGCCTTTATATCATACTCATAACGCAAAAATGTGGCTATTATAGCCGAAATATCCTGCTTATTTACTTTAAGCGTCACTTCCATACGGGTTGAATCGGGGTAAGCATACACGTAGGAACTTAATATCTGCGCATTATCCGACTCTACTATCTGCGACATGTGCGCCAGCGAATTATTTTTATTACTGATCTCCAAAACGATAATGCCGCCGGGTTGCGAAACCGAGGTGAGCCGCGCAAAATACTCGTTCATGGCGTTGATGGAGATGAGGCCGAGGTAATTCTTTTTAACATCGAGCACCGGCACAGCGGTTAATTGCTGCTCGTAAAAAAGGCGTATCACATCATAAATATGCTGCTCTTCCAGCACATAAGGATTAACTAAGGCCAGCGCCAGCGCGCCTACCTGTGTTTGATAATCGGTTACGCCAATAAAGTCATTTTCGCTCAGCAGGCCTAAAAACTGATCTTCATTTACAATTGGCAAATGCCGTATGCGGAACTCTACCATGCGGTCAATCACTTTCTGAACAGTATCAGAAGTGTGAACGGGCAGTATCGCGTCGGCAATCAACTCAATTGCAAGCATAGTTTTATTTTTTTTGTTTATCTAAAAACTCTTTCAGTGCCTTGTTAAACTCATCGGGCTGCTCCATCATGGGTGCATGGCCGCATTTATCTATCCATACCAGCTCCGAGTTTGGCAAACATTCATTAAACTCAATTGCCACTTCGGGCGGGGTAACCTTATCGTTTTTACCCCATATCAGCCCTACCGGGATATGGATCTTATGCAGATCCTCCTTCATGTTATGGCGTATGGCCGAACGTGCCATGGCCAGTATCCTTATTACCCTATGCCGGTCATTTACCGTTTTAAAAACCTCATCAACCAGCTCATCGGTGGCCGTTGCAGGATCGTAAAAGGTAAATTCAACCTTCTCCTTTATAAAAGGCCGGCTCTCCCGTTTAGGAAAAGTACCGCCAAACGCGTTCTCATACAAACCCGAACTGCCCGTAAGCACCAGCGCTTTAGCCATATTTGGGTGCGCCAATACATATATAAGGGCCACATGCCCGCCTAATGAATTACCTACCAATGTAAAATCGGTAAGCTTTTTATACTTAACAAACTTATTAACAAATTTAGCTACACTTTTTACCCCGGTGGTTAACAGCGGCAGGTCATAAATGGGCAGCATAGGTATAATTACACGATAATTTGATTTAAAATCGTTTACCACCCTGTCCCAGTTACTTAATGCACCCATTAAACCATGCAGCAATAACAACACCTCACCTTCGCCCTCATCAATATAACTAAACCCGTTTTGCTCTTTAAGCACCAAATCCATATAAATTATATTAGTAATAATAACAGTTCGATATACCAAACGGTTATACGGTATAAAAATAGCTTATTGCCGTTGAGTTACAAGTATTAATCTAACTAAATTATTAATCTCCTTAGCCTTCTCTAAATCTCCCCGTAAGTGGAGACTTTAAAGCACCTTTCAGCCCTCCCCCACGGGGAGGATTTAGGAGGGGTTCAGCAGCTGCTTTACCACTTCCGATATCGTTCGCCCATCAGCTTTACCGGCGAGTTCCTTATTAGCGGTACCCATCACTTTACCCATATCCTTTACCGACGTTG
>Ga0302300_1002255_pt1 | contig 10151 bp, 9 predicted proteins | sample III_Palsa_E1_1_FD_198756 | JGI IMG/M metagenome (GOLD analysis project Ga0302300, IMG submission 198756) | Peat permafrost microbial communities from Stordalen Mire near Abisko, Sweden - III_Palsa_E1_1 | ecosystem: Environmental > Terrestrial > Soil > Palsa > Peat permafrost | place: Sweden... | reverse complement strand
GTTATACCCTGCAGGGCTGGCTGAAAGGTACCAATGTGGGCAATGGCTTCAACGCTACCATCGTCGACAGTTCGGGCTCATATTGTCCGGCGGGATCGGCGCTGTCGAGTATAGTGGTCGATAGTCGCCCGGACTCGGGCGCCCCTGCGGCATATACGGCCCTGACGAGCATTACCTTCGAATCCGGGTTCCAGACTTATACGGGGGATATCCTGCAGACCGTCATCAACCCGGCGCTGACCACCTGTACGCCGCCCTCTTCCGGTGGTGGTACATCGTCGACGGGGAGCGCTTCGGGTCTTTCGGAGGCCTACCCGATCGGGCTGGATGCCTATAGCTTCAGCCTGCATTACTATCCACAGGACTATAAGCCTATCGGTGCGACGACACCTGTGTTGGATGTGCTGCAGGGCCTGGGCGGGAGTGCCGCACCGTTGTACAATGGCAATATTGCAGCCATGGCGGTAGTGATCAATCCGGGTGTGGACAGTCCGCTGGTCTATAACTACCATTACGACCAGTTGAACCGGCTGGCCCAGATGGATGCGTTCAAGGGGCTGAATTATGCCAACCATACCTTCACCCCGGTCCAGTTGCCTGATTACCAGGAGCGGCCGGCCTATGACCCTAATGGCAATATTACGACCTATGTGCGGCATGGGTATGGGGCCAATATCCCGATGGATAGCCTGACCTATAACTACTATGCGAATACCAATCAGTTGCAGCGGATCAATGACGGGGCGGGCGGCGTTTATACGACAGACCTGAAGGACCAGGGTACGGGGAATAATTACACCTATGACCTGATCGGCAATTTGAAGCAGGACTTGACCAATGGGGTGACCTATGTAGGCTGGACGGTTTATGGGAAGATCGACTCGATTGACAACAGCAGTGGGTTGATCACCTACACCTACGATGCGGCGGGGAATAGGATTACCAAGACATCCGGTGGAGTGACGAGTGTCTATGTGCGGGATGCGCAGGGGAATATTCTGTCGATCTATAACCAGACGGGAAGCGGCAGTCCGACGCAGCAGGAAGTGGACTTGTATGGCAGCAGCCGGCTGGGGTCGGTGAGGGCGCTGACGGTGGCCCCGACGACGGTTACGCTGGGCGGCGTGTATGGTGTGGCGACGACGAGTACCTTCACGCGGGGGGAGAAGTCATATGAGTTGACCAATCACCTGGGAAATGTGCTTTCGACGGTTACGGATAAAAAAATTGCCGTAGTTTCGGGGAGCAACAGTTCTTTGATAGATCACTTTACGGCGGACATTGCGACGGCGCAGGATTACTATCCGTTCGGGATGCTGATGCCGGGTCGGACATATACGGCGTCTACAGCCAGCAATTACCGATTTGGGTTTAATGGAAAGGAGAATGATAATGAGGTGAAGGGGGTGGGGGATCAACAGGATTATGGGCAGAGGTATTATGATCCGAGGGTAGGGAGGTTTATGAGTGTGGATCCTGTTGCAAAAAGTTATCCTCAATTATCACCATTCCAATTTGCAAGTGATAGACCAGTGAATGGATCGGACTTAGATGGGTTGGAATGGGTTCTGAAAATTTATGATCCGCAGGCTATTTCTGATTTTATCAAGGCTGGTAACGACAAAGACATCTATAAACAAAGAGGAATAGCTTATGAAGCGATAAATAACAAGGCCAGTGCTGAAGATTTTTGGATTAGAGCTACTAAAAACCCCGGAATTAGGGCAGAAGCACATTATGATTCGAAAGCAAATGCATTTTCTGAAGGTGAATTATTATACGACAAGAAAGCCCCAGCCGGAGTAACTTTTCAGTATCAGACGGAGTCTCATGGTACGATAAGCGAAAATGCTTTGCATTGGAGTAAAGGAGAAGGCGGAAATTATGACGATAGCTATCCTGTAGATGTTAGAGTTGTCAATAGCCCGGAACATAAGGATTTTTATGGAGATTATGATTTCATTGGTACCTTTAGAAATGTTTATGGCTTTGCTCTAAAGGGAGGGGGGGCTGGAACTATTTCAGGCTATTTGAAAGGATTTGGTAAGGTTGAGTACACGACTTCATATTTTGGAACAGGTACACCAGCGGCCGGTGTTGAGTCTGGCATGTTAACAGGAAAGTTCCATTTCAAGAATCTAAACGAGAAATATTCGCCATCTACTCTTGCGGGCTATGGAGCATCGGAGGGATGGGGGGCAGGAATTGCTTCATCTGGAAGTTGGTATAGTTTTTCGAATTATAAAGATTGGAAGAATTTCAGCACAGAAAATGCAACAATATCAGGCGAGCAAAATGCATGGGGAATTAGCACAAGTAAATACACTTGGGGTCTTTCGTTCTCAAAAACCTACTCCATTAGTACATTAATTCTGCCAATAGTAAAACAAAAATGATCAGATGGCAAAGAGAGACATCAGGAAACCAATTCGGATTTTACCTATTTCTAATACGCTGATTGCAATAGGAATAGCGGTGGGGATAATAATATTTTTTATATTCGATCAACGTCAAAAACGAGAGAATTTCAAGAAGTCTCAACTTGACTGTTATACCGCTTTAAATACTGAGATTAGTGGCACCATTGCAAAGGCTTTTTTTGATAACGATATAAACGTAAAAGCATTTGTAATCTATTTTACAAATGGAAGAAAATATATAAATCCGATTTTTGAAAAAAGTTTGAGTGGTTATGTAGATGCGGGTGATTCCATTTTTAAGAAAGCCGGTTCATTTGATTTTGTCGTTTATAGAAATCGGTATGTTAATCCTATTGTTGTGGTTAAAGATACTGTTAATTGCGACAAGTTGAATGATAAATAATGTTTGGCCAGGGTGGTGGAATATTAATCAAACTAACGGAGCCTAAGTGGAGTAGGGAGGAGATGAGCAGGATAAGTAGAGCAAAAACAACTTGGGAAAAAGCATTAAAAACTGAGCAATCTCAATAGTAACGGTTATGCAATATGAATGCATTGTTTTGGATATAGCACGTTCCGACAGAGGGGAATCAGTTATATTGGATTTTCCTCCTGAGATAACTCCGCATGTAGGAATGGAGCTAAAGGACTACAATTCGAATAGATGGAAAATGAATGGCATGGGAATGCCTGTAATACTTGATCTGCTAGAAAACAAAATCCTTACGTATTATAGTAGATCTAAAATGGTGTGGGACTGCTTATTACTTCCGGTAGAACACAATGTGATATTGGAAAAAGGGGTTAGTCTAGTTGTTGTATCAAATTAGGTTGAGTATCTTAATATTGTCAGTTCATCCTACAAACTGCGGCATGGCTATGGGGCCAATATCCCGATGGACAGCCTGACCTATAACTACTATGCGAATACCAATCAGTTGCAACGGATCAATGACGGGGCAGGTGGCGTCTATACGACCGACCTGAAGGACCAGGGTACGGGGAGCAATTATACCTATGACCTGATCGGCAATTTGAAGCAGGACCTGACTAATGGGGTGACCGCTATCAACTGGACGGTGTATGGCAAGATCGACTCGATTGACAACAGCAGTGGGTGGATCACCTACACCTACGATGCGGCGGGGAACAGGATCACCAAGACATCCGGTGGAGTGACGAGTGTATATGTGCGGGATGCGCAGGGAAATATTCTGTCGATCTATAACCAGACGGGAAGCGGCAGTCCGACGCAGCAGGAAGTGGACCTTTATGGCAGCAGCCGGTTGGGGTCGGTGAGGGCGCTGACGGTGGCCCCGACGACGGTTACGCTGGGCGGTGTGTACGGTGTGGCGACGACGAGTACGTTCACGCGGGGGGAGAAGTCTTATGAGTTGACCAATCACCTGGGAAATGTGTTTTCGACGGTTACGGATAAAAAAATTGCCGTAGTTTCGGGTAGCAACAGTTCTTTGATAGATCACTTTACGGCAGACATTGCTACGGCGCAGGATTACTATCCGTTTGGGATGCTGATGCCGGGGCGGACGTATACGGCTTCGACGGCGACGAATTACCGGTTTGGGTTTAATGGGAAGGAGAATGATAATGAGGTGAAGGGGGTGGGGGATCAGATTGATTATGGGATGCGGTATTACGATCCGCGGGCGGGGCGGTTTATGAGTGTGGATCCGTTGACGAAGAAATATCCAGAGCTAACGCCATATCAGTATGCTAGTAACACTCCGATATGGGCAATAGATTTAGATGGGTTGGAAAAAATGACACCTACCGGAGGGTACCCCTCAAATGATCCGAATCAACTTCCGCCTGGATTCCAAGCATCCAATCTTTTAAACGAATTTGATCCTCAAAAAAGTAGCCCCAGCACTAAGCCAGCGCAGAAGAAACAGAGCAATATTGACTTGTCAAAGGCGATTTTTGTCGCGCAGATGAAATGTCATCCAGATGGACAAGCTATCATAGATAAAGTAAATGCAGAGTTTGCGAAAGAATATTCAAAATTGGATTTTGCGCATGGCCAGGTTGACTTTCCCCGAAGCAGTTTCTGGACGGCCTGGGACGGCCCTCGGACACTTGGAGAGCATAATTATGTAAATGGTAAGTTATATAGCTCAAATACGATCGTAGATGACAATGGTTACATTACGAATCGTTTGGCGCCCACTGGCGGTACAGTAATTGTCCCCGGAAGTTTTGGTGGTGCTGGAACATTTGAGATGTTCAATTCTGCTGAAGTAGGTTTGTTTATTTCCACGGAGGAAGGAGCGCAAGGTTTAGAAAAAGTTGAAAGTATCAAACAGGCCATTCGAGACAAAGATTTATTTATTTGGAGTGAACCTGTTAAGGTAGTTCGGTACGAAGGACAAATTTATATTTTGAACGGGCATCATAGGTTAAAAGCTTTCTCAGAATTAGTTTCTGATGAGAAAGTAAGCGTTCAAGTTCTTTCTCCTGAGGAGGTAGCTAAAGATGTCATGGATTATATTAAACAGGGAGCATTTAATACACCAATTAAAGCCAGTAACTGATGGGCCAGAATTTAGATAACATATTGGAGGTGCTTGCCGAATTTACGGGTTACATAAAGCATTTTAATCAGCACTTGACAAGCAAGTATCAACTAAATGACACCCCTTTTAAATTCAGGGGACAAGCTTTTCCGAAGAAGGGAGTTGAGGAAATAGATGCTTTTACAGTAAGATATCAATTTCACGGCCTGGGGTGTACTCTTGATTGGGCTGGAAGAGAAATTTCATTTGGCGTTGATGTGTCGAGTGTTCACGACATTACTATCACTTCATATGAAATCGTACGATTTATTCAAACGGACCCCCTGTTTAGAGAATCAATATATATCAATTACACCTATGACCAAATGCATTCCGTGCTGGAATTGTTAGAGTTAAAGGGTGTATTGATGACTCGAAAGCCAAAGGACTTAGGTTCCTTTCATATAAATGAGGCTTGGTATGACGCTTTTAAAAGTGGTAAAGGATTTGATGGAGCCAATAAGGACGAGACAGATTGGGTTTAATCTAGAGGCAGAACAATTTAAATGAAATATATAGCAAGCGGGCATGCCTATTTAAATATTGTATGGCATTCGATTTTCAAACATGAAGACTTATTCAATATTACAAATCGGAGCATATCACTTGAATCATTGTGATGACTATTTTGTCATTTCTGAGATTGGAAGCGATAAAATTCTTTGTGCAGTTATGGATGGCTGCACAATGGCCATAGACAGTTATTTTGCATCAACAGTGGTTGGTAAAATTTTGAGAAAAATTTCTAAAACAAAAGGGTATAAAGAATTATACGGGTTGGAAGCAGCTTTTTCAACTATAGACGACTATTTAAAATCAATACTCGAAGAATTATTTAAGGAGTTGAACATAATAAAGTGTCAACTGATGCTAGAGCAAAATGAATTGTTGACAACTTTGATTATCCTATTGGTTGATAAGATATCTAATCAAGGAATTGTGCTGGTTATTGGAGACGGGCTTGTAAGTATAAATGGGGCCATAACTGAATTTGACCAAGATAACAGACCTGATTATCTTGGTTTCCATTTTGCTGAACAATTCGAGAACTGGTATAAAATGCAAACTCAAAAAATATTCATTAATGATGTCAACGATGTGAGTATTGCAACTGATGGCATTACGATGTTCGCAAAAGTTGCCGAAAATAATATAGAGGATGAAATAGACCCAATAGATTATTTGCTTCATGACAAAACGGGTCATGACAGCGACGATATGCTAAATTTAAAGATGAAGGAATTAGAACATATATACGGATTAAAACCTACAGACGATTTGTCAGTGATCAGATTTATTAAATAGTTGTCCTTTAAGTTTTAAGGCCTGTCTGCAAAAAGGTATGTCTTCAAGGACCAGGATACGGGGAATAATTACACCTATGACCTGATCGGCAATTTGAAGCAGGATGTGACCAATGGGGTAACCTATATTGGCTGGACGGTTTATGGGAAGATCGACTCGATTGACAACAGCAGTGGGTGGATCACCTATACCTATGATGCGGCCGGGGAACCGGATCACGAAGACTGCTGGCGGGGTGACGAGCGTGTATGTGCGGGATGTGCAGGGGAATATCCTGTCGATCTATAACCAGACGGGAAGTGGCAGCCCGGTGCAGCAGGAAGTAGACTTGTATGGCAGCAGCCGGCTGGGGTCGGTGAGAGCGCTGACGGTGGCCCCGACGACGGTTACGCTGGGCGGTGTGTATGGTGTGGCGACGACGAGTACGTTCACGCGGGGGGAGAAGTCATATGAGTTGACCAATCACCTGGGAAATGTGCTTTCGACGATTACGGATAAAAAAATTGCCGTAGTTTCGGGTAGCAACAGTTCTTTGATAGATCACTTTACGGCGGACATTGCGACGGCGCAGGATTACTATCCGTTTGGGATGTTGATGCCGGGGCGGACGTACACCGCGTCTACGGCGACGAATTACCGGTTTGGGTTTAATGGGAAGGAGAATGATAATGAGGTTAAGGGGGTGGGGGATGAGCAGGATTATGGACAGAGGTATTATGATCCGAGGGTAGGGAAGTTTTTGAGTGTTGATCCTTTGACAGAAAAGTATCCGTGGTATACACCATATCAGTTCTCTGGGAATACTCCCATCTGGGCGACCGACCTGGACGGACTGGAACCCAATCCATCTACGCAAGGAATAGTAGGAAAAGAAGAACATGAATCCACCACGACCAGTGTATGGGTTGGGAACGACAGGATGAAGACCGAAATGAAAGAGACTTGGTATTGGCACGCCGGCTCTAGTGAATATGGGACTAAGGCAGGATGGTACAACGAAGAGGATTACAACAAGACGATAAAACCGATCATCGTGGACCTGGCTGAGTTCGGAGGCCTTTTCAGAGGGGCGTCTAATGGCGGGATGGACAAGAATTGGACTCCGGAACAGCAGGACAATGTAGTCAACACAAGATTGGGAAGATACATGAGCTCGTTGCCCGAAAATGTTGTGAAGGATGTGTTCAATCCAGGAGCCATCAGTTATGCGCAAGAAAGGGCTGCGAATGTCGACGGGCGAGCAGGCTACCTAGGTATAACACCAGTAGATTTCTTTCTGGGTGCAGGAGAGTTCAAATTGGCGACTGCAGAAAGTAAGATACTCGGAGAGGCACAGGTAACCGGTACCCTTGGACACGCATTCACGTCACGGGTGATCGCCTGGCGATATGCTTTGGATCCTAGCGTAGAAAGAGTAACTTTAGACTTGGGATATAAGAGGCTGTTGGGTGAGGGAACCTTCCGTTGGGGGCCGAGACCGGATGTTGGCATATTTTTTAAGAATGGAACGGTAAAAATTTTCGAAGTACAATCGGCGACGGACATATCCAGCAAGTTGTTTAACAAGAACTTCTTTTTCATGCAAAGGTGGAGCATTCCTGGAGAAGTACAGGTCATCAAGCCTTTCTCTTTAAAAGCGTTGTATAAATAAGTATGGGATTTTTTTCATCAAAATCTGTTGGCAGCAAATGCTACGTATTTTATAGTGTCGAATACGACCGTAAAATGACCAAGGAGTTGTACAGTTATTTGCTCGATTTTTTCGGCAAAATGAAAATCGACTTCAAATTCGGCGGCTTTTATGATGAGACGTATAGTGACAGATATGGAAGGCGGGAAAAGATTAGGGCAGAGATGGATGCCCGGCGTTGGAATGAGATCGCACATTTCGCGCTAGATGATGAGGATATGAGGAAGTCTGAGCGGAAGGTTGCTATAGAGTTTAACATTAGCCGTGTGTTTCTAATCACAGTGGTCCTAAATAATGATATCTCATTTGCCTTCAACGAATTCCTGTCCGGGTTGGATCCCCTGTTCAAAGTAGCATACGGATTTAGCTATGGTACCAGTGGGGGCGAGTGGGCTACTGCCTATGCTAATGGAGACTGGCAGCACACAAAGCAGGTTCCGGACGTGACCAGGACGTCAAAGGAGGCATTACAGCAATGGAATGAAAAGTCAGAGGCCGTCCGGTTCGGACTGATGAGGGATGTTTATTTGGAAAATGTGCTTTCGAAGGTCCATTTACTTTTTCCTCTGAATGAGCAGACTCTGGAAGAATATATACAAAAGAACAAGGGAGAGCTGATAAAAGCCGGTGAAAATGCATTTATATGGAACATAGAAAAATCGTCGCTGGGCTCTATCAGGGAGGATTTGTATAAATCTGGAATAATTATTTAAGATCACTAGGGAAAACTGTGGTGTTTCTTGTGCTGAAATATTGGATCTGATAATCGGCGAATTAAATTTCAAAAATTATTCCCACCCTGGTATTCCTTCCCGGATTTTGTTACGACGCAAGGTGTAGAAGTAGAATTGCCGTCATTATTTTCCAGCAAAGTTTTCCATATAGTTTGCCGGGTAGTGACGCTCGCGGCGTATAAGTAATCATAATTAAAGTACATCACATTATTTAAGGAAACGACAGCACTAAGTATCGTGTAGCCAGCCCCAAAATTAAGACGGTTTGAAGGACGACAAAATTGTTAACTTTAAACAGTCAAAGCACATGAAAAGGAACCGATTTACGGAAGCACAGATTATTAAAGTCCTCAAAGAACAAGAGGCCGGTAAAGATGCGGTAGAAATTTGCCGGGCGATGGGCATTCACAAGGCCACGCTGTACAACTGGAAGAAGAAATACGGCGGTATGGAAGTAACGCAGTTGAGCCAGTTGAAGGAATTGCAGGAAGAAAATCGTAAGCTCAAAGCAATGTATGCCGATCTGGCCCTGGATCACCGGATACTGAAAGAGATCGTTGAAAAAAAATTTAAGTGCAGCCCGTAAGCGGGATATAGCCTGCTCATTGGTTTCCACTGGAAGCTTTCCTGTAGGTCGTATTTGCCGTATTTTACGGGTATCCAAGACAGCCTACTACTATAAATCCCGGAAGGATGACAGCGCGGTAATCGAGAAGCTAGGAGCGTATGCAGAAAAAATGCCTACCCGGAGTTTCGATGAGTATTTTAAGCTGTTACGTAAGGAGGGGCTGGTGTGGAATCACAAACGGGTCAAAAGGGTCTACAAAATGATGAAACTCAATTTGAGACGGAAGCGCAAGCGTAGACTGCCAAATCGAATTAAAGAACCTCTGGCGGTGCCTGATCAGGTGAATGGTACCTGGTCAATGGATTTTATGCACGATGTGCTGGCAGGCGGCAGGAAAATAAAGGTCTTTAACCTGATAGATGATTTTAACCGGGAAGCGCTGGCCATAGAGATCGATACGTCCATCTGTGGTTCAAGGGTAAAAAGGGTGATCGAACAAGTTATTGAATGGCGCGGTAAACCAGAATACATCCGGGCGGACAACGGCCCCGAATTTTTGAGTCATGAACTGGTGGATTTTTGTAATGCTCAGGGGATCCGGATGAAATACATACAGCCCGGCAAGCCGATGCAGAATGGTTATATCGAACGGTTTAACAGATTCTATAGGGAGGATGTTCTGGATGCATATATATTCAGCAATCTGCAGGAAGTCCGGATGCTAAGTGAGGAATGGATGGCATTCTACAACAATAAGCATCCTCACGAGTCTCTAGGCAACAGGAGCCCGAGGGAGTATTTAGATGCTGTTAACAGTGGAAAACTCGCCACCCACAAAACCCTGGAAGAGTTTACCACAAT
>Ga0302300_1002250_pt1 | contig 10159 bp, 10 predicted proteins | sample III_Palsa_E1_1_FD_198756 | JGI IMG/M metagenome (GOLD analysis project Ga0302300, IMG submission 198756) | Peat permafrost microbial communities from Stordalen Mire near Abisko, Sweden - III_Palsa_E1_1 | ecosystem: Environmental > Terrestrial > Soil > Palsa > Peat permafrost | place: Sweden... | reverse complement strand
TTTTATGTAATTAACAAAGTAAATTATGGGTACAATTACATAAAATCTGTGTAGGCAACCAACCACAACCATCATGTGATAATACAAGTATTATTATAAACATAATAGTTATATCAAACAATGAGATATGTTGTTATATTTTATGGATCTAATAACTTTAAGGTAAAATATTATAGTATATATTATCTTTATAATACATTTATATATGTGTATTATAATAAAACAACCATCTTTCATGAATGTTTAAATATACATAACACAACTAATAGTATTTTTAATACAAGTATTGGAAATGGTAATAATAATTTGTTATATAAAAGGATTAACCCAATTAATCTTTATACGTAATTTGTATTATAACTACTTCAGTGAATATATATATATATGTACTCTTACATATTTAAAGTATGTTTGAAATATGTTTGTTATTTAATAATGTAAAATTTTATTGTATCTACTTAACAATATATACTTGAATATGTAATTACACACATATTATATTTGTAATTACATATTTCGAATCACACAATAAATAGTTGTTGTCATCATGAATAATAATTTTAGTATTATATGTAACTGGATGAGTAAAAGTATTTTTGTTACTGGGTAACAAAATATATTATTATATTGTATTGTGATGGATGTGATGGATGTGATGGATGTGATGGATGTGATGTGAAGTGAATAACGGTGTTACATGATTATGATATGATGTTTTAAGAATAAGATTATAATACAATATTATTATTTACCTACATCACTAATGTTAATGTCATTACGGTTGAGGTCAATATCTCCTTCAAACTTACGTCTATTACGGTAAATAGTAATAGTTAATACTGTAATGATACAAATACATAAAATATCAAAACCAGCAGCTGATAGAGCAACATCAAATAGCATAGACGCGCGATCATCTGTAAGATGCAATCTAATATATGTCGTGTTGTAATCTTTATATTTGGCGCAGGCAGCAGTATTGTTTGCTAATGTAGTATGAAAAGGGCAAACATTATTATAACATGTAATGTTGTCACCTGTAATGTTATATCCATAAGTAAATCCTTGATATACATCCAAATAGTAAACGTAATCATCAATATAATATTTATTATTAGCATCATCTAACATGGTAACTTGCATATTAAGGTTGTAAATTAAACACCATTCCATTTTTACACACTCATCAAAAATTGTTGGACATGAACTGTCAAAAACTGCATCATTCTTACCCATTTCAGAAAACTCTGACATTGGCATGGTATCAAAATCCTGTTGATTTGGGTCTACAGTACAGATAATTGGATTACTATAATTAGATTTACAGGTTAATGAACATGATGCTAAATTGTACGATGTACCTGTAACATTACATGTTGTTTGTTTCCATAGTCCAAGTTCACCGGTACCATATAAATATAGATAAGAGAAATAACCTGTCACTGCACTTGACATTAACAATAATATAATGAAAAATACCAATGGACACCATTTGTTGCAACAACAATTATAACACCGTTTACCCATGTTTGTTTTGTATATTGTATTGTCTATATGTTATTTTCTATATGTTCCCACCTTTTCCACACTATTATATAAATTTTATAACAACGTTATACTAACACTCGTATTTATAGAAATTCAATTTATTATTGCATCATGAATATATCACATATTCATATTTTTATTCCTTCCTTCTCTCTCTCCTTCTCTCTCTTCCTTCTCTTCCTTCCCTTTTTTCCCCATCTTAACTATTCCATGTTTCACGATGATTGATATTTATCATATTAATCCTATATACTTATATTCACCCTACCCTATATATATTATTCTTTCTTTCTAAACATTCTCTCACCTCTCCCCCTCTCCCCTTCAATAGTATTTATATACTATGTGTAATAACATATTATTATAACATGTTTTCTAATAAATAAAATTATAATGATATGTGTGTTGGATACATAAATATTTGCGGATGCTTGCCTATGCAGATTGTTATGTAATAATATTTGTATGGACAAAGAAAATTAGAAGAAAACAAAGAATAATATATATGCTATTACATGGCAGTCTGTGACGAGCGTAGCGTAAGCAACACTATCCACAAATATTATGTGGTATTTCATATATTAATGAAGGAAGGAAGGAAGGAAGGAAGGAAAAAAATAAGGAGTAATATATGTTAGAAACTATAGTTAATTACATGGGTAACAAGATAGGTGAAAAACGGACTACTCGTGATACGGGATAATGAAGTAACAAGTGTAATAAAGGGGCAAAAAAGACTTAATCTCGTAAAAGGCTAAATTTTATGTATGTATTACCTTTGTATTAACAATAATTATATAATTGTATATATACTATTAATTTTATTGGATTATAAAATCCTAATAATTACAAGATTATCGTAGTTAGTTGCCTATACGGATATTGTGTAATCACATAAGTATACACTGTAAAAATAAATGGAGGAATGGAGAAGTGGAGGAATGGGATAACATCAAAGTAAAAAACAACAGATGTAAGAGGTTGGGAGGGGGTGGAATAAAATAATTGATTAATATTATATAATGGTTAGACATAAATACATCATTACTATTAATAGTATTTGAATTTTGGTAACTAGTTTCATTGTGATTATAAGTTTACATATTATTGGATAATGCCAAATTTTACATTTGCACAGCCATCTAGTACTGCTGCGATTGCAGTATCTAGTAGTTTAACACTTGTCAGTTCCGTAATTTTGATACCGGTGATTATAACAATCGTGATCAAACGTGATCATGATATAATTAAGTACCGTAATTGGCAAACCCTTATTTTATTTCTGTTATTTTTTCATACGTTGGGTATAATCCAAACATTGAGTATGATCATTGGTAAGCCACAATATTGTGAACCAACTATTGTTATGATGGCTATTAGTTTCTTCTTCATCTCACATTTTATGTTGGTATCGCCATCAGTGGTATTTCACGATCGCCTCAATCATCGTAAATTGACTGACACCAATGACAATAGTGTGTATTGGAGATTTGCTAGGGCCTTTGTAAAGTTACCAATGAGACTCATCATTTCATTCATCATCGGTACTATATATTTACCATTCTTTTTTATTTACAATAAATTCGTTGACATGCCTGATGACTGTCTCATGAATGTGATATTTACTAATATTATATACAGAACCCTGTTCATCCTCATCATGGGATATTTTACTTATGCCCTTAAATCTGTTAAGGAGATGTTCTTTTTAAGGTTTGAGATTACAACTATTACCATTATAACAGCTCCTGTCCAACTACTAATTTCCTTCTTCTACACAATTAGACCTGACTTGTTCGCTGATTGGTTCGATTATCGATGGTTATACGTACTCATGGGCTTCTTTGTCACAGTGGTTAACGGTTTATTTCCTTGTTTACTGTTAAATGATAAGTTTAGGCGGTGGATTGGTCATTACGTTTATGGTGATATGTTAGATGATGACCAATTGGATAACCTAGACGCCAAAATTAAGAAGTTGCAGCCCAATGGTGACATCATTAATATTATTTTTAGTGAACCACGACTACTTGAATCGTTTAAAGATTTTGCCACTTCTAACTGGTCAATCGAAAATGTGCTGTTGTATGAACAGGTTGTAAAGTTTAAAATTGACTACAATAATATGAGAGTCGTAGATCAACGTGTTCATGAAATTTATGATACATATATCAAAAATGGCTCTCCATTAGAAGTTAACTTAACGTTTGAAATTAAGAAGGAGATTAAAAACAAAATTACTAACAGTACATTTAGTGACGATATGTATGACAATGCTCAAATTCACATCCGAGAACTTATGTATAATGACACATTTATGCTATGGAGCAAAACTTCAGCATGTAAGGAAATATTTACTGCTGTATATGGAACTAGTAGTATACACGGCAACTCCACTGACGAGAACAGTCGTGTTTTAAGGTCCGCCAGTTCCAGTCATGAAATGACCATTCCTACTATCCCTTCATCCACTACCTCCCCTTCCTCTGTCCCTTCCTCTGTCCCTTCATCTGTTCATCCATCTACTGTTCTATCTACAACCATCGATGTGAATCAGGTTTGAGAACGCGCACATACACATACATATACATCACTAATTATTTTCACCACTTAAAGTGGTAAACTAACATAATTTTATATTATCTACTATAATATTTTAAGTAATTACTTATATAACATGTACTTAAAATATATTATGTAGAGATAGAGAAAGAGAGTACAACAACTATTATATATTTCTACATGTATAATATGTATCGGTTAAAACTTGTTTATATTAGTAATATTATATATGTAATACTTATCTATAATTTCTACCACACATCACCCTTCTCTCTCCACTTTTCTTACATTCTTACATTCTTACATTCTTACATTCTTACATTCTTACATTCTTACATTCTTACATTCTTACATTCTTACAATATACTATATACTATATACATATATTTAATACATAACTATAAGTTATGTATTAAATATATGTATGTATGTATTTAAAGTCGTAATAATGTTAATAAATGTGTATATATTAGATCTCATTCCAAATTTTGGGCGGGAACGTTAATGAATGCACCATCAACATATATTTCTTTTTGACCAGTTAACTGGATGTCAACTGTTTCAGATATACCTAATACATCATGAGCTTCAATACCAGCCAAGTATAAAATAACAATTAACAATGTAGTGGAAAACATGGCCACTAAAAACCAGGACCATATCTTCTCACTGTCTAAACCGAACAGCCTAAAAAATGTCCTATCAATGACTTCATCCCAAGCTGTGATCATATTATATGCAACTACTGCTATGATAATAACCTTGAATGTAAATAACAAATCTATACTTCTTGTTTTTATACCAAATTCTATTTCTGTACCATCATTACCATCCATATTATATCTTTTATATGTTATACAATAATAAATTATACACTAATTTTAAAATAATCCAACTAGGTAACAAACTATTAATGGTAACGTATACATACTAATTCATTTAACCAAGACAGGTTACCATTTACTCTACTTGATCAACAAACACATAAAGTCTTGACTGTTATCACATAAAGTTATTAAATACTGGTAATGTCACACATACATATATACATAATAATAATATAACTTTGAGTTATATTATATCCAGCACACACAGCAGATTATACACAATATGGATAACAACACGGTATCTTATCCGCAATAAATTAACATGGTAGATAATATTTTATACTTGTTCACTGTTACAGTTGACACTACATGAGAAGTAAAACATAAAGACTATGTCAAGGTTGTGTATACACTCAACATATGTAAATATAAAACATCAAGTGACTTGTTATTAGTGTAATACATGAATGTGTTTGTTTTTTACATATATACATCTATTTGTAACAACAAAATGTTATTACAACTTATTAGTTGTAATTGCAACATGGTTATAGTTGTATATTTTTAAAGGTATTATATGTAAACATCATATGAATTCTCTATTATAACTAAAATATTTTAGTTGGATTTAATGGATATGTAGATTAGGATAAATAGGTGTTAACAGTAAAGTGATAAACAATTAAAACATGCAAATGGTGTGAAATTAAATTATGGATCAGCAACTACAACAACAAATGGCTGTGATAGAGAACATACATAGGCATCACAACTACTTATGTTCATTGGTAAAGGACACTAATAAGTGTAGTAAACTTATACGTTTATTTCAAAGTGGCGAGGTGGACATAAACATGGTGTTATGGCCAGACACTAGATTTATATTTTTGGCATTACACAACAATAACATTAAGTTATTACAATTTTTATTGTCCGAACAGGACTTAATTATTGACCAACAAAGATTATCTATGGTATTAAGTATAATAACCAAATCCAATGTTAATTTATATCTCAACAACGACAACAGTGATCATGTTGACAAACACAAACAAATACTCCTTTGTTTGGCAAATTGTGACTTGATAACAGTACCCATTTTGTTCATGGCTGTTAAGTATAATTGGTACACACTGTTACCTGACTTATTGGAAATATCACATCAACTACAATATTTAAATCAACCGGATGAAGATGGTAAACATGTACTTGATTACGCTTGTGACATGATAACAAGGAAACGTGGTATAGATACTGTCAAAACCTTATTGTTGGCAGGTGCAGTTAATAGCGATTACGCTATTAAACACTCTCAACAGGGTGAAATTATGTGGTCCGAAGGAGTAATTAAAATTATAAATAGCGATCAGAACACCAGAGACAAATGGCTACTACAACGAGATCCCGTCATGGCTGATACCAGCCTTAACTTTTGTTATGTTATGGCAATAAGGGAGAACAAATATAAAGTTAAGAAACCTAATAGTTCGAGAGGTCGATTTTTCAACATATTATGTCAACTACCTGATACATGTATTGAACGTGTTTTATTCATACAAAAGTCTAGTACTCAACATCAGTACATACCTAAAAAAGTACTTGAAACCACATTACGTATGTATGAACGACAGTTCTTCTCCTAATAATTAATTACTGTTACTACCCATACAAATATAAACAATAGTAACTAAACAAAAAGATTAACCTGGTTAATCTTGGAATGCTAATTACATAACACTAGATACGTTTAATATTACTACCATGATTTTAACTATATAATATATTGTAATTATGTTATGATAGTTAACACATGTTTGTTAGTTATTAGATAATATTACACTATGTAATATTGCAATTATATATTATAATTATTTATTGTAGTTATAGTTATAGTTATAACAAGTTATAAAAAGTCATTAAACACTAGTAAAGACACATATACGTAACGGTATAACCCAAAGTTATATTGTTTCTAACACATCACATATTATATTTCGAATGTATGATAACATAATATAACATTTAATTGTGTTAAATTAACGTAATATTTATATTTGTATGTTGTTACAATTAATACTACATGATTAGTATAACCTATGGGTTGTGCTAAGTTATATCTCAGTATATACATATATAGGCATAAAACATTAAGCGATCTGTCATCAGTGTAACAAGTGAATGTGTTTGCTTTTTACACATACATATCTTATTACAGTTACAACTCATCATTGCAAATATTAAGTTGCATATTTTTGAAAGTATCGTATGATTTTTGCTGGTTAATACAATTATTCGTTTAGTTGGATCCAACGGGTAAAATTAAGATAGGTATAATTAAGATAGTTGTAATTAAGATAGGTATAATTAAGATAGGTATAATTAAGATAGGTATAATTAAGATAGGTATAATTAAGATAGGTATAATTAAGATAGGTATAATTAAGATAGGTATAATTAAGATAGGTATAATTAAGATAGGTATAATTAAGATAGATGTAATTAAGATAGATGTAATTAAGATAGATGTAATTAAGATAGATGTAATTAAGATAGATGTAATTAAGATAGTTGTAATTAAGATAGTTGTAATTAAGATAGTTGTAATTAAGATAGTTGTAATTAAGATAGGTGGATATGTTAATAGTAAAGTGACAAGTAATCAAAACACAAAGTGTAGTGAAACTAAAATATGAATCGACAGATGTTGCAACATCATATTTACTTGTGTTCGTTGGCACAGGATGTTAATAGGTATGATAAACTTATACGTCTGTTTCAAAGTGGCGAAGTAAATATAAACATGATATTACCATCGAAATACCAGATTTTTATCTTTGGCAATGTATAGTAATAATATTAGACTATTACAATTTTTATTGTCTGATCAGAATTTAATTATTGATCAGAAGGGATTAAGACAGGATTTGATACTATTAACAGGGTACAATGCTAGTTTATACCCGGGTGGTAATTGTGATAATGTCGACAAACATAAAAGAATTTTGCTATGCTTAGCAAATTGTAATTTAATAACAGTACCTATTTTGTTTATGGCTGTTGAATACAACTGGTACACAATATTGCCTGACTTATTGAAAATACCGCATCAACTACAACAGTTAAATCAACCGGATGAGGGTGGTAAATATATGCTTGACTATGCTTGTAATATGGTAACAAGAAAAAATGGTGTAGATACCATTAAAACATTATTATTAGCAGGTGCAGTTAACAGCAATGATGTTGTTGAAAATATTCAAAGGGATAAAAGTGGTTGTTGGTCCGACAAAGTAATTAAACTTATAACTAGTAGTCAAGATACTAGAGATGAATGGTTGTTACAACAGGATATCCCATTATGACTGACATCAGCCTTAACTTTTGTTATATTATGGCAATAAGAGAAAACAAATATAAAGTTAAAAAACCTAACAGCTCAAAGGGTCGTTTCTTCAACATATTACGTCAACTACCTGACACTTGTGTTGAACGTATTTTGTTCACACAAAAATTGGGTCCTTGTGATCAATACATATCTAAAAGGATACTTGCGACCACGCTACGCATGCATGAACAACAGTTCTTCTCCTAATAGTTATTGCCGTTACCACTTATGTTGGTATGAACAATAATAAATACACAAAAAAGATTAACATGATTAATCTTAAAATACTAATTACTTAACATCAAATACATTTAATATAACTACTATTACTCTAATTATATGACTCACTGTAATTATGTTATGATAGTTAACACATGTTTGTTAGTTATTAGATAATATTACACTATGTAATATTGCAATTATGTATTATAATTATTTATTGTAGTTACGTATTATAATTTGTCGTCCATAGTCTTCACATAATTAAGGAAGTGACATCTAGAGCCTATTGTGTGTAATTGTTTATCATCATACTCATTGGATAGTTGTTTAATATACTGCTTATTGGCATATACAGTTAAATATTTACACCCTGTATACTGACCAAAGTTAACAACAAAGTCATTTGGTATGGTTGTAACTTTGGCACACCACCATAAGAAGTGAAATAATGTGCCCCTATCAGCTCTTTCGTCAGCACTGTGTTCATTGTATAAGTTTACAATCTCACTTCGATTTGTAACCAGTATAATATTACCATATGTAAGTCCTTTGTATTTACCATCAATACACATAGTATTAGCTAATAAGAAAGTAGGAGGATTGGTCTCTATTCACCATAACAGGTGGGAAATTGTTCCTCTAGTGGCACATCTCAATGGTTCATTGTCAAATCTTAACTCAAAGTAAAGGCATTCGGATTTAACCTTAACTTACAATAGGTTTGACCGACATAATTACTACTCTCGTTGAGCAAACAATCTTTTGGTGATCTAATGAACTCCTCATAATCGATTGACCAATAGTAAAAATGTTCCAGATGTCCAATATCTTGGAAGCATTGTCACTTTTCTCACCTTTTTTGATATACATATCGGCTATCCTATTGTATAAACATGTATCATCATACAGCATAATATACTTTTCCCCTTATGATTACCTAGTAACACTTCTTGTTCAAGGAACGATTCAACTGTACTGACAGGTGATGCGGATTGTTGTGGTGTAGATTGTGGTACAATATCATTCATAGAATGAACATTCACTCCTCCCTCATTTGGATGTTGATGAATGTCTTCATCACGAGAGGCTGTTGCCAAATTAGGGAATGGGTTTCGGTGAGGATCATCCTTAAAGAAGGTCTGAAAACAAGTGTAAATGGTCAATTGAGCATGATATACTTTTCCCTCTCTTTTACTTAAAGAGTTTCTCTTATATCCTCCTTTACCATTCCATAAGTTCCAGCTCATTAGCCTTTCAACAATATTGGTAAAATTCTTTATGTCAACGGATTCCTTTGATTGCTTGTTGTTAATAGTTTTGTACTTGACTTTATAATCAACATATTGTTGTACAACTTGGTGATAAGTTAAACCGTTAAGATATTGTGAGTACTCTCCTTCGTAGATATCAAATTTGGTGTCCATAGGGTCAAACGTGAGTGAAAATCCCTCAGGGATGATGAGAGAAAAAGAATTTGAATTATTGGGTGGCATGAAGTATATTACTTTACACAATGTTTTCCAGAAATCTTTTCACTTCACTCTTGTGGGGGGGGGGGGGGGGGGGGGGGGGGGGGGGGGGGGGGGGGGGTGGGGGGGTGGGGGGGGGGGGGGGT
>Ga0302300_1002245_pt1 | contig 10177 bp, 6 predicted proteins | sample III_Palsa_E1_1_FD_198756 | JGI IMG/M metagenome (GOLD analysis project Ga0302300, IMG submission 198756) | Peat permafrost microbial communities from Stordalen Mire near Abisko, Sweden - III_Palsa_E1_1 | ecosystem: Environmental > Terrestrial > Soil > Palsa > Peat permafrost | place: Sweden... | reverse complement strand
AAACCAAAGGTATACTGAGAGAGCAATGGCTGCGCCAAAGCAAAGCTATACTCAAACCGCAGGTAGGCTTCGCCAAAGAGAAATGACTTCGTCAAACCAAAGGTGTATACACCTTTGGTTTGCATGGATATTATTTAATTACACTAATATATCTACGTGCTGTATTAGTATTAGTGTAATTATAATTCATAGTTCTTCACTCACCTCAAAGTTGTTACTTGATATTTGTGTATTCAACCATCCACGAATATTAAGTGGTTATCACACTAGTACTAGTTGTAGTAATAATTTATATATTGGTGTAATTATCATGGGTAGTTGTCTGTCTAAGGCACTTTACATTTAGTAGTCTAAGTTACAACTGGTTTGTAACAAAAGAATTAGTTATATTTTATACCAAAATAACTACACAATGTCTGTGATTGATTGGCACACATAAATATTTTATAACAATTCTAGTATTTTTACCATTACACAACTATCATCAATAATAATATATAGCTTTTATCACTAGTAACAATATGTTGTACTTACTTATATGATAATATTGTCATCGTCTAATCATATTATTTGGTTGTTGTAACTCATTACAATATGAACACATACATATTGTATGAGAGTAAAATTGATAAAACCAATTAGTGTTAATAACAAAGTGTCATGGATAGATTAGGTAATCAGATTAATGTCGATGATGCAATTATCTTCAATCAGGCTGAAAGTTATTATCGAGATAGTTATGTGTTGGCTTGGGTTACCAAAGTGTCACCAACTGGTGCTTTGGATGCAGATGTCATTCGCACTGAAAAAATACGAGTACCTGAAGCCAACAAGTATGACATTACAGTTCCAGATTTCAACCATATCATAGGTAAAATACGTTTGATACCAAAAAGAGGAAGGGATTCTGGTCCCGGCCGATATCGTTATGACAAACGAGATACGACAGTTTATCACTACGACAGTAATACTAAATATTACGAAGGTTGATATTAAAAACACCAATACCACAATGGTTGTGTTAACATAACAAATATAGATATAATTCATTATAACCTGGTTATAATAAAACATTTCTCTATTCATCAACTACAATTAATACATATGTGTTGACAATAATATTAACAATATTGTAACTCCAGGTATAATAAACATTTTAACATTGTGTGTTGTAGTTCAAAGTGTGACAAGTAAACATCTATTTTAAGAAATAGAACAATTCATACCGCTTATCTTAACATACAGAAGTAAATTAACATACATAAGTGTTAACAATAATTCATAGGATATTAACTATTTGAACAGTAGTATCATTTGTAAGAGTTATTACGGTAACAACACATACATGTTACACACTAAAATGTAAAGTAAGAGTTATAAGATTCCAGTTGATATGACGTTTACTATAATTAGATTATAGTAATTACAATTGGCACTAGTTATTTTTAAACCAAACAAATTAACATTAAGTATCTATTAGTAGATACTAAATGTTTTACACCATTTGAGTATTGAACCTTATATGTAATGTTACCTTTGTCATCATGTTTAAGCCATATACCAGTTGATATGACGTTTACTATAATTAGAATATAGTAATTACAATTGGTACTAGTTATTTTTAAACCAAACAAACTAACGTTAAGTATCAACTAGTAGATACTAGTAGATACTAGTAGATACTAAATGTTTTACACCGTTCGAGTATTGAACCTTATGAGTAATGTTACCTTTGTCATCGTGTTTAATCCAAGTACCAGTTTGTTTACCGTTCGAGTTGTATGTACCAATAATATATGGTTTACCATTGGTATGGAACCACTGCCATGTTCCTGTCATGACACCGTTAGTGTAAAAACCAGTGTGACTAAGTTGACCAGATTCATACCAACTTTTACTCACCCATGTATTATTATTATTATTATTTGATGTTTGCTTTGTTTCATTATGGTTAACTTTGTATGTTGTATACATATTAATATTAATATCAAAATAACAATTACTAACTAAAATTTGTATCTCATAACTTAAAATTGTAAAGTCACATTTATAATTATGAAATACAAATGATATATTGTATGATCACATAATGCAACATGCAATCATATTTATCCAACATAAAAGCAATTTAACTAGTGATTGTACACTACATGATAATTAACACTCATCACAATAACAATATTATAATAATAATGATAATAATAAATAAGTTAACAGTATCTAATTTAATTTCACCTCACAATGAGATGAATGGTAATTTTATGTAAAATATTTATATGTAATACATTTTGTGTGAAAGATAAAATGTTTTACTGTGTGTAAATATATACAGTTGTATCTCTTTCATTTGTTATAATATAACACAGTTACAACCGTATGTATAATTGTCAGTGTTAATAAAATATATATATATTTTTATAGTTGTACTGGTATAATTATATAATTACATAATTATTTTACTAAACTGTTTATTTATTTATATAGATTATGTAATTACATGATATTTGTGTATTCCAATCAACCACAATAATTATGTAATTATATAATTATACCAGTACAACAACAAACAATATTATTATAATTGTGTGACTATCTGGTAATTACACTTACAGGTAATTTGTAACAACTTATATGTATTCCAACGAATACAATTATTATGTAAACATGACTTGTTTGAATATATATATATATATATACTCATATGAATTGTTATTTATCGCAATAACGGATTTTGATACCACCTGAGATGGTATAATTGATAAGGTATAATCGACAAGGTATAATTGACAAGGTATAAAAATTAATCCCTATATTTTAACATTTGTGTTAATTATCGCGTTTAAATTTAACTTTGTGATCAAAATATTTCCTATATTTAATTATTTGTCCCTATTTCTTTTATTTACACATACATTCAATGTTCAAAATGGTGAGGTTTCTGGAACATGGTTAAGTGGTGACAAATAGTAAACATGGTCTAACCAATTTATAAAATTCTCTCTTTCACTTAACATCGAAATATATAAGATTGCATCCTTCCTACCACTTGTAGTGTTTTCTATCTCATCGTTAAGTTTATTAATGAGTGTATTAATTTGTCTAGCTGTAACAGTATAACCATTCTTAGCAGCTGTAGATATAGGTAACCGACGTTCATAATACTCGTCTGCAACAATTTCCGTGTATTCATGCAAAGAATGTATTTCATCCTTAATGTTATAGTACTGTCTAATAATTTGTTCGAGTGTCAACATGTTTTTGTACCACTAAATAATATACTTTTATATTTTAACTATTACAAACATTGTTTACTTCTAATAGAAGTAAAAGTAGTTAATTACCTTTATAATCATGTCTATCATTCCACAAATATACAAGTGAGAGTATATGCATATATATATATTATAATCATAATAACATATATGTTATAGTAAAGGATGTATATGTTTTTTATAACGTGTCTATTGTCTATTGTCTATTTTTTTGATGTTAAAAATGTTATATCTTATATGTTCATACTTTTTTATTGCAATTTATAATTTCATATAATGTATAATTACCTCTTCAAGAGGTAATTTATCTGTTATAGTAACATAAGTGGATACTTAAAATAGTGAAATATAAGTTATTCCTCAAAACAATATCTCGACCTTTTCTTACTTGGTTCATTTGATCCATTTGATAAAGTAGAGGTAGGTCGAAGACGTTGTAGCATAGTCTCTCGCATTTGATCCAGGGGAGCCATTTGTTGATTAACGATGTCCAAATATTCAGGTAGCATGACAAATTGGGGATGGTTGAGTATTTCGTTCATTAGGATGTAGTTATGAGCACTAAAAGCCAATAACACAAGACTTTTACCATTGATTAGTCTGTTGGGTGACATTCCGTGTTCGAGCATAAGTTTCACAATGATGTTATATTGCACTCCTCCTCCTCCTGACCCAGCAGTAAGGTCAGTTGACTCATAAATAAAGTCCCGAAGTGTAAGTTCTAAATTATTGTCTTGAACATTCATGTCTCGTGTCTTCAAAAATACTTCCAATAGTTCCGGATATGTATTTATGTTATTTATACTAACATTCAACAGTAGTGTTGGTGATGCAAAATTAATCAAAGCTTGTCTGTATTCGAGATCATCAATTGGCCCTTTTTCAAATGTATATGGGTCTTGATTTATAAATTCGATAGCAGTTTGCCACTGTCTCTGATCAATAGCTCGTCTGAATGGATATGGGGATCGGTATTCACCCATATATGGTGCATAATGAGAAGAACTAACACTTTCATCACCACAACTCATGGTATCAGATGGTGATGCCTCTCGAGACATTGGAATAGACGGCATTGACATCTTTCTTTGGATACAAACAACCAAACATTTCAGTACACAAAAATCAGTATTGACATTATACAAACTCATATCATAGTAAATAAAACATACACAATCACAAGTCCATGAGTCATTTACAGTTATCTTCACTAACACAACTCAGTGACTACTTGCAAGATTTTGATGTCGACGATTACGATGATGTGGTATCTGTATTACCAGATACCATATTCTTACAGGATGCCAAAATTAAGCTATCTCTAACCAAAATTAGTATTTACTTTATTAGGATTAGAGCCAATGATAATAATAATAGTGATAATAGTTATTATGATGGTGAAGATATTATTTGTTGTCAAATTAACAATGTATATGGTAGATGGCACATAGAACTTGGGTCTTATGCTACTAACAAGGAAATGTACAATTTATCACCCATACTGTTAAGTAGTGGTACTAAGACAGTCTACTTGTTATCTGCATTATGTTGTATATTACGCATACCAGAGTTACTATGCTTGGACTCTGCTATTATACCCAATACCGACATTGAGTTGTCTATTATCAAGATGACATTAGATCAACCATCTTTCTATGAAAAGTTCGGTTACCAACCTTTGCATCTTGATCGATTCCAACGTGTTAGAAGTTCTTTGAGACAATTTGCATCTCAACATGAGGAGTTTTATGTTTGTTGTTTTCAGTACATCAAACATCATATACCTTTTACTTTGGAAGACCTACCTTATGACAACCAGTTAGAAGATATAATTAGTAGTTACCATGATTACAGTACTGACAACATGGTTAAAACTATTAGTGGCTTAGATCTATTATATTGGCAATTGGAATATGAACATGACTATGAACATTAAAAAGAAAAAGAAAAAGAAAAAAAAACAGAATAACTTTACAACATAATGTTGTAATATTACATATACAGATACAAGATTGGTTTGACTCAAGTACACATCCGATTGTGTACCAACTGTATTAATGTTTAAACTACTCCTTATCCAACAGTTACATAATTTTTAACACCATTTTAATGTCTTCATAGTTTAAAGTCGTCTGTTAAAAACATGTGTTGACGAAACAATATGCAATATTAATTCCTATGGATTGGAGTAAAGTTTATATCGTATAAAGATATACATACATTCAAGTAACTAATAATTAGTTACTATAGTAAACCATATTTTAACTTGTAGTGATAAACAATTGTTAACATATACATTGTATTTTTAACATCCCTACGATCTCTTATATTTAATGGTTTATAAGCTTTTGTGTTAGTAAGTTAACTATACAAAGATTGTACTTTTGTTGCCCAACATCAAGTCGAGTTAAAATTAAATGTACATTTTGCTTTTTGTGTTAAATATATAAAACACAAACTTATGTTGGTGAGATAAATTAACCCTCTTATCGACAACTAGTTGAGTGTTGTAATTTTGTATCTGCCAATTTTGACATTGTGAAATTACAACTCCACATAACATGTTTTCAGTATGGTATATTATACATCCAACACAAAACATTTTTGTAGTGAGTTAACGTCAACCAACTCAAATAAGGTAAGACATACTTGTTACAAAATTTAAATATGTAACAATTACTATTGTATTCGAATAACACACAATGTGTTACTATCCCACACATTTCCATGTCAAAACAATTTGTAGTGTTTAATATACTGACTATCAAAAACTAAGTAAATAACACAATTATCTTACTTGTTCCACAAACTCAACAATCAACAATCAATAATCAAAGCAACATGAGATGTTGTTCTATCACATGATGTAGACAATACAGATAATTTGATTTGGCTTGTTATAATGTATACCGAATACTAACACGATCATAACACATTAATGTTGTCTTATTATAATAATATTATGTTAAGACAGTAAACTGTTACATATTTAAATAATATTATAACAGTTATGTGATACAATGCCATCCAAAAAAAATAACAAACATGTATTGTAACATTATCAACAATGTATACACATGGGGTAATATTTAACAATATTATAGTTCAACTGACAGTAAATAAGATATAAGTTGAAGTGGTAATATAATATCCAGTTGTGTTTTTATATTACCGACATGAACACATTTTGGTAAAATAAAGATTTTCTGACAACACTGTTATATATGATAATAGAAGAATACAACAATAACAATATTAAAAGTTATAAATTGAATCGATAATTTTTATAATTTGGTAAATAAAATCACCATGTCAACTAGCGTCTTAACTTGGGAAGCCTCACAAACTTCCACCTCAGCCTCACCAGCTGATACCAACCAAACTTCTTCTTTTTATGCCCGAATTAAAGAAGAATTAAAAGCTCTGGAACACGAAGAGCTATGCATTCGTAACGAATATATCAGTCATGATAATGATAACGTTCAATGTAATTGGAAGTCACATCTGGTTGTTAATGATAGTAAGGTTATCGTTGATAACGTGTTAGGTTATATCAAGAGTAGTCAGCACAAAGCGTCTTGTGATAGAACCAGTAGCGTGTGTCACACAAAGCTAGATCTGTTCAAAGGATTCGATTGGAGTAATATTTTACTAGCTGGTGGTAGCGTGTACCGGGCCTTGAACAGTTATAAGCATAACAATGATTTTGATCTGTACATTTATGGTCTGAATCATAAGCAGGCTCTGGATAAACTGGCTAAAATTGTGCTTCACTTCACGAATCAAAGTGATAATGGTTTACGTGATGGTACAGCTGGTCCCACTAGTCATATGGTTATTGTTCGTAGTAAAACTGCTATCACTTTCAGTTGGACAGCCTGCGTTTGCAGTGTACAAGTTTGTCTAACACTTGCTCGCGACCCTCTGGAACTTTTGTCTTCATTTGACATTGCTCCTTGTAAGATGGCATTTGATGGTAAATGTGTGTACATGACCAAGACAGCTGAGTTTGCTCTCAAGCACAAACTGTTTGCTTTATCGGCTACCACCAACGTTGTTGCTAGTGATCTGTTAGCGTCACGTGTTAGTAAGTATTGTCATATTGGTAAGTGCCATGTGTTATGCCTGGATAACAAGTATAAACAACTTTGTCATGACATTAATGAGGGCAACATTGTATATGATAAGAAACAGAATTCATGGTACAGTATCATAGATGATGATGAGATTCAGACTAGTTACAACGCCCTTCCCAAAACTGATGTCAAGAACGCTCGTGAGATTGCAATGTCTGCACAGTACAGGAACAAGCCTCAATTCATCGTAATGCGATACAAACCCAATCCTGGGACTTTAAACCTTGGTGTTCGATGGGATATTTACAATAAGGTTACACTGTGGCAACTTCTTAACGACACCAATTTGTGGTATGAGTTTATCTCCAATCCCAAGTATGAGACCAGTCCTTGGCTTAACATCCCTCAACCAGTTGATCTTAGCAGGGACATTACTTTCCTGTCATTGACCACATTATTGAACTTACTTGAATCACGTAGAACAGCTAGCGAACAAACAGCTAGCGAACAAACAGCTTAACCACATACAAACATACAAACATACAAACATTTCTGAAATGTTTTTGTTGACTAGTAATTATTACAACGTTAGTAATAGTTGAAGTTATAGTAACTATATTATTCAATAATAGATTGTTATTCAACATAGTAATAATACACGTACACGAATTAATTCTTTGTGACAAAGAATTTAATCATCAAAGATAGATGTATTCTTGTTTATGTTGGTATTTCCCGGAGACAAGGAGAAACAACCACTAGTAAAATTACATATGTATTAATGTAATTGTATCTGATATAAATAAATAAATACGTGTATGATCACATGATGTTTGTGGATCTTTGCCTCCGCTCGTCACTGCGTTTGGCGCAGCCTACCTTTGGTTTGCCAGAGGCTAGCTTCGCTTTGGCATAGCCATTTCTCCTTCAGGTATACCTTCGGTTTGTCGCTCATCACGGATATCATGTAATTATTCCTGTATAAACCAAAGATATTCTGTATTAGTCAGATAATAACTAATGACCATATAAGGGTAATTGCATATCATTCATGATGAGAGCAGCAGAAGTAACTACGTGTACATTCTAATGCAATTGTATAACATTCTTATAAATATCTAACCACAACTGTTATGTAACTATACTAGTACAAACACATGATATTTATGTAATTAACACACCACAGTCATTATGTAATTTTATTCATACAAACATAACACATACACATACACTAATACATGTTTAAATAATTAATAGTTAATTATTATGATTGAATACATGTTATGTTGTTACAGGATGTAAGTGTACATTATTATAATTGTTACTTTTAATTGTTGTGATAATTATCACATGCTAATACATGTTTAAATAATTAATAGTTAATTATTATGATTGAATAAATGTTATGTTGTTACAGGATGTAAGTGTACATTATTATAATTGTTACTTTTAATTGTTGTGATAATTATCACATGCTAATATAACTTGCTGCTGTTAACACACAAGTACAACAGTCTTTATGTTATTTTAGTTAGTTAAAAACCTTTACGATTCTTATCATGCCCAACAAAGTTGTGATTTTAATGGTGTCATCGTTATATTATCTAACATAGAATAAAACACATGTATGTTATAGAAAGTTAATATTATTTGAGTTTTATACAGTTAATAATGTGGTTAGTGGATTAACCATCTAGAGTGGCGTTGTTTTTAACACATGATCATTCATCATCTAATTTTGTCAATACATACATGTTTTTGACAGAAGATCTTAAACTATTTCAAACATTAAAATATAGTAGTTTTACTATCTGATACTAGATCATTTTCAACACTATTTTAATGTTTGAAATCGTTTAAAATCTTCTGCCAAAAACATATATGTGTTGACAAAACAATATACAACATTAACCCACACCCCCACACCCTCCCTGCGACTAAGGTAAAGTTTATTTCATGTAAAGAGACACACACACGCATTCAAGTAATTAACTATTAGTTATTTACTATAGTAAACCATATTTTAACTTGTAGTGATAATGGTTGTTAATAAATGTATTCTATTATTAAGTGTCTTCATAACTCCTCCTCCTCACCCCTATTCTGTGATTAATAAGCTTTGTGTTAGTGGATTAAACATGTCAATAATGTGTGTATGTTGGTATTTTAAATATTTAATGTGTTAACATACACACATTATTATCATAACACTTTTTGATTGATTGATTCTTTTGTAACTTAGTTACAAAAACTAGACAGTATGTGTATGTATTGTAGTTGAGAGGACAACACATATCATAGTACAAAAAAGTTATTTTGTAAACAATATCACATAGTTTATTTTATTTGAGTAATAATAATACTGATAGACTAGTAAATAATCGTTAAGCATCCAACTGTTGGATGCTTAACATTATGTACGCTAAGTATGTTAAATATGTGATAATTACTTCAACCAAAAATAAAAGAAGACAAGATATTGTTTTTATGGTAGTACTACAATATTATATTATAATGGGAGTGTATGTGTGTATGTATATATGTTAACAACACATTTACTAGTAATGTGTACCTCATTAATTAGTATTAGTCATGTTATGAGTTTTGATATACCAAACATAAAAACACTAAGATTGTAATATGGTTTTATTTTGTTAGTTGTTCAATACAAAATTTAATAATCTTGTGTTTTTGTTGTTTAATGGTAAACTAAATTAAAAATACACATATAATTTGCTTTTTTTGTGTTACGTGTGTGAAACATTAACTTATGTTGGTGACATAAGTTCATTCTCTTATCAACAACTAGTTGAATGTTATATTTTATGT
>Ga0302300_1002242_pt1 | contig 10186 bp, 9 predicted proteins | sample III_Palsa_E1_1_FD_198756 | JGI IMG/M metagenome (GOLD analysis project Ga0302300, IMG submission 198756) | Peat permafrost microbial communities from Stordalen Mire near Abisko, Sweden - III_Palsa_E1_1 | ecosystem: Environmental > Terrestrial > Soil > Palsa > Peat permafrost | place: Sweden... | reverse complement strand
GCTATTCGCAGGGTTTCAACACACAAATCAACCAACACCCCTAATACTTTAATGGCAGTGTAAACTAAATGTCGCGTTAATATTTAATGCATTATTGGCTGCATTATAAATAGCACTGCCGTTGATGCCATCAATTGACGGGAACGTAAAGTTTCGCGGTGCCATCGTAAATAATGGCGATTCGTACCACTCATAACTGTTATAAGCGTACATGTAATATTGATCGCCATTAAATAATTGAATGCTGTATTTACCGTTGCTGCCGGTAATGCCGGTGCCAAAAGCATACTGAATTATTCCCCGGTTCACATAGGCATAAGTCCATGCATTCTGATTGATCTTTGCAGCGCCTGCATCATAAAGGAAAAACCATCCCGAAGGCAAAAGATTTATATTTTTATTACTGCAATGGCCAAGGATATTAAGGTTAACATTAATAACCGAAGGTGCGGCAGGGGCACCAAAAGTTAGGTCGACCGCACCCTGGCCGCATGGGTTAAACAACCCGGTTTGGGCAAGTATAGGTAAGGCGGGATCCAGGTATAAGTTAAAATTGCTGATAACAACCTTGCATTGTGCAATATCAGGTACGTAAGGAAACACCACTACATCGCCGTCGTGCACAAATTCGCCATGGGCACCGGCAAGGTATTGGTTATTAGGGGTAACTATGGTTACATCAAAAATGCCACTATTACCCGCCCCGCAATGGATCCGCACTGTTAAGGGGTTAAAACATGTGCCATAAGGATGCCCTGCTACAGCCCAGCTCCAGTCGAGGTTAAAGCAGCACAGGTGTGTGGTTTCAAAATTTGCCACCAGGTTACCGTTGCCATCGTCGGTTATAGTTACATTACCTTCGCTTTGCCATTGGCCTGTTTCCTCGGTAAGGCTCCACAAGGGCACAGTATCCCCGGCTTTTATATTATTGCCGGTAACAAAGTTTGTGGTGTTTGGGTCGAGTTTCATGCTCACTTGTAATGGTTTCGAAAAATGCCTTACAGGTGTACCGTCTGCCGACATTTTTATGGATATTAACCCTGCCGATACAAAATTGATAGCATTACCGCCATTAACCTGGTTGCCCGATGCATCCAAAACATTGGTAGGGCTAAAACCTCCGGGGAATGATCCGTACGAGGTTGTAGAAACAGCGCTGTAATCAACAATATTTGATGCTAACTGCGTTGCGCTTATGGCATTGCTGTTTACATCAAGCATTTGTGTGCCCGGCTGTATTTTAACCTGTGCGGTTTCAACCATCCCGGCCCTTACAGGCAAATTCAGGGTTGTCCCATCCGAGGCTCCGTTAGCTAATGGCGAGGTAGTTACCAAAACGGATGTTCCGCTGGGTGGGTTGGCGTATTCAACAACGCCAATATCAACAATTGTTGCTGTATCTTTTGTAATAGTAATAGTTTGCACTATGGGCGCAAAGCCTGCTACCTGGGCCGAAATATTAAATGTTACCGGTGCCGATGCCGATGGCGCGGCATTGGTGGTAAGTGATAATGGTAAAAAGCCATGTGAGGTTTTAAAGTTTGAAGTAGCGCCGCCGTCCATTTGTACCAGCGCGGCATCCTTGCCGGATATAGTGACATCAAAATCTCCCGGCTGATTGGTTGAATTGGTGTTTGCGTTTGCAAAATGCAATAATACAGGCGCTTTTGCGAGTGAGCTCTCATTAACTGTAAGTGCTATACCCTCGTTGGGCTTTTTGCAGCTATTTATCAAAAAGATACATAATAGTGCCAAAACCATTAAACAGGTTATAACCAGCAAGTCAGTAACTTTTCGTGAATTGCTTTTCTGATGGAGTTTAAAGGTAGTTTTCATTTGTGATAATTATTTGATCCTGAAATTAAAATTGAGTTGAATAAGGGGTAGCCAGCGATAGCCCTGCATATTTTCATTAAATTGTTTAGCATTGGCCTCATTGTCTGATAATAATTTTGTTCCGGTAAATGACGTACCCGGGCTTGAAAGGTAATAGGTGCCAACATCAAGGTTGATGTTAAAAAGCCTGTTTGGAAAGCCCCTGAACACGGCAACGCCTAAGTAAGGCGCAACACCTTTCCATGTTACACCGGCATGTATGGCACCGATCTGATCACCGGTGAGGGATTGACTCCCAATAGTATAGCCGCCCGATGGCGTTATTATTACATTGGCGCCGCCTTGTATAAGGTAAGCCCCGCCAGCCACGAGCCGGAAATTTTTGTTTTCAAAGGGCGAGTAATCTGCCAGCAAATGCACGTTGGAGAACCGGGTTGATAATTGGCCTTCTGCCGGGAACCCCGTAAACGCGAAGGCCCGGCTGGCATCTACGGGGATAATACCAAAGCCCAGCCTGCCCGATAGCTTTTGTAAAAAACCATATTTAACATCGGCCCCTTTACCCTGGCTGCCGGTAAGTATCTGTATGGATAGAGGCGAAATAAACCCCGCATCATCAGCATACTTTACTGTTGATTTTTCCTGTGGTTTGCCAGGCTCGCCTGGTTTGGTTTTTTGCTTGGTATCGGAATTGGAGGGGATTGCCGCATCTTCTGAAGTTTTCTGCTGGGCAAGGGCTGTAATGCAAAATAGCATGATTATAAGTGTGCCGATAAGATCTTTCATTGCTTGTGAGATTAATAGGTGTTTATAAATATGTTGGCCGAATGCGTATATTGTATTGGTTATTTACCAGCTTTATACTTTTTAAGCAGCTGCGGTTTTTAATTGTGATTTTTTGGTTGTTTTTAATAAAACAATTTTACGGGGATGATATAAGGCACACAATACAAAGCAGTTGGTATTTTTTACCCGGCTGATAAAACTTAGTTTTACAAATAATTATTACGATGGAAATTGCAGCTGAAAAGTTATCAGTGATCATAGCCGATGATCATACTTTATTTATAAACGGGCTTTGTATGTTACTGCAAAACGAGCCGGATATTGAAATAATGAATATCGCGGCCAATGGCAAAGAAGTATTGGGTTTATTGCATACCCACACCCCCCAACTTATATTGCTTGATATAAATATGCCGGGCATTAATGGCTTCGAGGTTCTTAAACGGGTAAAATCATATTACCCCAAAATTAAAGTGATCATGCTTTCCACCTATAATGAAGAACACCTGATCGAGAAAGCAAAAGCTGCGGGTGCTGATGGCTATATATTTAAAAATGCCGAAAAGGATGAATTATTAAAGGTAATGCGTACGGTAGGGCAGGGCCAGTTATGTTTTCCATACAAGCAGCCTGTTGCGAACTCAACCTTTGATGAACTGGATCCCTTTTTAAAACAATTCCAGCTTACCAAAAGGGAGCTTGAGCTATTACAATTTATTAAGCAGGATTTCACCAATCAGCAAATGGCCAACCATCTTCATCTGAGCATTTATACGGTTGAAACGCACCGCAAAAACATCATGCAAAAACTAAATTTGAAAAATCCGGTAGAGCTTACCAAGTTTATGCTGCAGTATAATTTATAAAGTTTTATTAGTAACGGGGATATATACCGATACTAACGTGCCTTTGCCCACCTGCGAATCCAGTTCGACCTTACCCTTTAAAAAATTAATGCGCGATCTCAGGTTGTTCAATCCCATTCCCTTGTAAATTTCGGGATTGCTGGTATCAAATCCTTTGCCATTATCTTCAATGGTCAGGCTGATATTTGCTTCATCTCTTATCAATGAAATATCAAGCCTGCTGGCATTGGCGTGCTTCATTACGTTGTTTACGCTTTCCTGTAACACCCGGTACAAAATAATTTCTGTTGTATCATCAAAAGGCGTATCAAAGCCCCTGCTTAAAAAATTTATGGCAATGGCATCGGTTTTAATATTCTCAATAAATTGTTTAACCACCATAGCCAGGCCTGTTTCGTGCAAGGCCCAGGGCATCATGTTATGCGATATGGTTCTTACTTCCCTAAACCCATCATCAACCAGGCTAATAGCTTTCTCAAACCGTTTTCTTTGTTCGTCATTTGCAAAAGGCAATTCGCCGCCAATAACGGTTAAATTCATTTTGGCGGCTGTTATCGTTTGGCTTACACTGTCGTGCAGGTCTTGCGCTATCCTTTTTCGCTCGCTTTCTTCAGTCGCGATTATGGCCTGCATGGCAATATTGCGTTGCTTTAGTTGTGTTTGTTTATAATAAATAAAACCTATTAAAAGCATTAACAGTATAATAACAAATATGGCGGCCATCCAGTAATTACGTTTTGTTATCTCAAATTGCTGCTGTAATATCTGGTCTTCCCGTTGTGTTATCTCGTATTTGGTTTGCAGCTCATCAATAGTTTTTGAATTTTTGGTATTACCCGAAGCATTTAATGCCATATGCTTTTTTAAATAAATAAGCGATTGCCTGTAATCGCCCGTTTGCTCGTACAGATCAGCTATTTCATTTACAGCGCTGCTTTGCATATCGGTATAATTTATTTTAGCGGCATATTGTAAACAGTTTTGTAATGCATCTAACGCTTGGGCATACATCCGTTTACTCTTATATAATACCCCCAGGTTAAAATAGTTTATGCTGAGTGCCAGGGTATCGTTTAAAGATCTTTTAGTATCGATAGTTTTCAAAATTTCCTGTGCCGATTCACTTTTCTGTTTCATGCTTTCCATAACATTCCCCATAAAGTTACGGCTGTAAGCTTCGGATGTATTTTCTTTCGTTTTTTGAACAAAATCTAAAGAATCACTTATATCAAAGGATTGCCGGTAATAATTTATCGCCTCGCGATAGTTATGCCGGGCTTCATATAAAGCCCCAACATTGTTTAAAGTAGCCATCAGTATGCGCCGCGGGCCGGTTTTAGGGGCGTAGGATATCGCCACATTGTAAAGCTCAATAGCCTTATTGTAATTGTTTAGTTTCGTATATGAGTTTGCCAGCCCGGTATAATCATCTGCCAAAATAGCTTGTTTGTTTATGGTAATGAGAACGCCCGCCGCCTTATCATAATAATAAGCTGCTGAATCATACCTGGCAGTTAAATAATAAGCCTTTCCTATATCGCGCAGTATTAAGCCGGTAGCTTGTTTATTGTTTAGTTTAATAGCAAGGCTTAACCCTACCTTTGCAATTGCGAGCGTTTCATTTGGGTTTTTTGCCAGTGAGTAATTTGTGATTTGTGTAGCAGCATTTAAACGTTTTTGAGCAGGGGACTGGCTAAAAACTATTTTTTTTAAACTATCAATATTTTGACCGTAACACGGAACTATAATTAAAAGTAGAAAAAAAGAAAAAAGGCATTTCATATCCGCTTACATGTTCCTCATTAAAGGTAGCAATTTCAAATTTATCTGCAAAAAGTAAGTGGTTACCAGTTATTTATGGGTTATAAATGATCCGGTTTAGCCAATAATTATAAATACTTGTACTGATAAACATTGCCAACAATAGGGATAATATTTGCTTTACCCGGTGCTAATTACGTAAGGTATCCTGCCCGATCAATATGATCAATACTGATAAAACTGCCAATACAAGAAACACGATTTCCCGCTGCCTGGCGCTGACAATACGAGGTATTCTACCTGAATTTTTTAGCTTTTTAAATTTAAGATTATATCTAAGTGATAATATAATAAAGATAACTGGGATACAGTAGATAAGGTACTCAAAATAAGTATTCATAGCTTTAATTTTTTAAGTAAAACATTTAATCGGTACGTAAGCAATTCAGCATTTATTTATGCTGACTTTTGGTTGTTTTTAATAAAACAATTTTACGGCGCGGCCATAAGGCATACAATACAAAGCAGTTGGTATTTTTTGCACGGATAATGAAGCTTAGCTTTACAAATAATTATTACGATAGAAAATGGTAGCAAAAGATTATTGAGTGATGATAGCCGGTGATGATGCTTTTTCTATAAAAAATATTTAATTTGGAATAATATATTAACCCCAGGGGCAAAGCAAAATCCTAATGCCATTAAACTAATGAGTTGCAGATCGAAAATATGGGGAATAACTTTTTTTGCTGTAACCCTGTATTCGGTTTATTCAGGTACTACATTTGCACAAAGCTCATTTGAAAATGCGCTGCAAAAAAGCACCGACTCATTGCTTGCCCCGGCTAAAGCTACCAGGGATGAACTTTTACCAAATGATGTGTTACAAAACCTGATCTCACCATCGGGCTGGGGTGGCTTTGGTACCTATATATTTGGCGGGATAGGCGGGATTATCCTCAGCCTTACCATAAAACACCGGATTTGATATCTTTTGGCGGTTTTTGTGTGGGCGACCCTCAAAAAGCAGTAAACGTTGCGTTCAGTATAAATTTAGCTGATGTACACAAGTTCAGGGATTTCTCAGGGAATTTTGAGGTAAGCCGGCAAATTTTTACAGGCAGCAGTATCTCTGTAGGGGGCTTGCAGCTATTCGCAAACTCACAGCAGTCAGATTCACCCGGGGCAACTTTTTATTTTGCTTTTAGCCATGCCGTTCAGTCCTTACCTTCTGCAACAGATGGCAGCTCAAAGCTTACTTATACTATAGGTATTGGGAATGGCCGTTTTTATGATAAAAGTCCGCTGGATATTAATGCTGATAAAGGCGCGCACGGAACAGCAATATTTGGAAGTATATCCTACGAATTAATAAAAAGGGTTAACTTTAATACCGAATGGTCGGGAACGAATTTGGGATGCTCGTTGGGCATTAAACCATTCGAAAGCCCGTTGGCTATTGGTGTTGGTGTAACTAATTTAACAAGATATTCATCAAATAAACCTAATTCATCGTTTATGATAAGCTATCCGCTTTCAGTAGAAAGATAATAGAATGAAAATGTCATCATACATACAAAGAACAGGAGGAATTAAAGGCCGTGGTAAATTATTGCCGGTCTTGATTGTGACGCTAATAGCTGTTACCTGTTTTTTGAACCCGGCAAGTGCCCAAAAAAATAATTTATCCGACTGGCATGTGCCGCCACCTTTGCCACCCGGTAGCATAACAAAAGGGGCTACAACCGGAAAGAGCGCCACAGGTAAGCCGGTGATATTAACCCTTAGCGATGTTCCTGCAGCTTCATTACCGGCCGGGCCGGCTGTAAAACTGCCGATGCTGGCTGCTATTTCCACAACATCACCTTTAGTAAATTCACCCGATCAGCCAATTATATTGGGGGTTGATGCGGGCTTGCCTGAAATTCCATTACCTGGCGCGCCCGATGCAGCACCATTGCCAAAGCAATCTTATCAGGATACGCAAATTCCGGCAGGTACCGATCTGCCTGTTCCTGCGGCGCCGGAAATGCCGGCCTTTCCTCCCGAACCAACACCTACAGGGCAAACAACAGGGGTAAAGGCCTCCATCCCCTTAACGCCGGATGTGGTAAGCCTGCTCCCTTTTTCGCTGCATGCGGGGGGCGGCCTGGTTACGTGGTCAACCCCGGGAATCACGGAAAATATAAGTTTTAAGCTGAAAGTACCAGCAGAAGAAAAGGGCATTAGGCATAGTGGCAAGGCACACAAAAAGTTAAATAGCGCCAAATGACAGCTACACCCAATAACTTAAAATATACGTTAATAGTAATACTATTAATAGTTATGAGCGGCGTTGCCTGTGCGCAGGTTGGGTTTACAAAAGGGGTTGAATTTCAACGGCAGGTGCTAACAAAGTCAAATTGTGTATTGCAGCGTGGCGGCCAAACATTGCATGTTAGTTCATTTTCAATACTGGTAAAAACTTATAAAGCCACTGATGTTTCTGAAAAAGGGGCTTCTTTTATAATTACTACCGATAAGCTTATTGATACTATAAATGCAATGGATGAGGCCCTGGTATACAATTCGGGTAAACCGGCCGACCCAAATTCAACTATTCAGCTTGGTTTGCAAAAAATGGCAAATACCCAATCAACGGTATCAGTAAACAACAAAGGAGAAATATTGAGTTTAAGTCACCCCGTGGCTGTAAATGATACGCTGTTGTCATTCGCAGGCATACAGCCCGAAAGCTTATTGCCAGGCGCCACACTGCAATTTATGGTGGCTTTTAAAATAAACCCGACAATAAAAAAAGGATATTCATGGGCAGATGCCACCCCTTCGGCAGAAACCGATTATACAATTTATGCCATAAATGGGCGCAACACTACCATAACATACAAAACCTCAATTTTAGGTGGTAATTTAAACAGCCGTATTAATGGATCGATATTGATAGATAACTACACCGGGCTTATTTTAAAGCGCTATTCGCAAAGCATTTCTACCGGATACGAAATGGTAAATGGCATAGTTTACACCGCAACCCGCAGAACCGCCATTACCGAGGTGAATATTAAAAAATAAAGGCGTAATTGTATTTTTTTTGGAGAAGAGTGTTAAGCATATATTTATTTTCAAAAATGTATTCATTCAGGCAACCTTTATAGCTTTAGCAGCGATATATAATATACAAGGCATTACTATACCAGGCCTGTTAAAATAGCTGCGAATGTTTGTTTCGGTTGTAATTATTACTAAAAACGAGGCCTCCACAATTGGCAAATGCCTTGCCGCCGCAAAGCGTATAACCGATGATGTTATTGTGATTGACAATGGCAGTACCGACGGCACGCCAAACATAGCCATGATGGCCGGCTGCCGCCTTTATCACGAAAAATGGTATGGCTATGGCATCAACAAGAACCGTGCGGCCAACCTTGCCCTTTATGATTGGATTTTAAGCCTTGATGCCGACGAGATTATTGATGATGAATTAATCAATTCCATTAATAATTTAAATCCTGACGCTATCAGTAATATGTATGATATTCGTTTCAGGGCATATTACGACGCTAAGCCCGTACGCTTTGGCACCTGGGGCCGCGATCACCACATCCGCCTGTTTAACCGCAATTATACCAATTGGACAGAGCCACTCGTACACGAAACACTGGTAAAACCCGGCGATGCATCCATACAGAAATTACCGGGCTTTGTACACCATTATTCGGTAAAAACAATGGAGCAGTACCGCTCAAAAATCACACACTATGCCCGGCTAAATGCCCGTAAGTATTTAAAAGAAGGCAAAAAAACTACGCCTGTTAAGCTTTACCTTGCCCCCACTTATCATTTTTTAAAAAACTATATTTTTTTATTGGGGATATTGGATGGCAAACGGGGCCTGGCCATAGCCAAAATTATGGCCGAGCATACCCGGCTTAAATACTTATACCTGCGGCAATATACTGTACACACCGAAAAAGAATACTTTGCAAAAGAAAAATTTTCTGTCGAATATTAGGTTACATTCTTCATGAAGATGCGATCCCTGCAAAACCTGTCGGCAAATACTATCCAGTTGGTTATCAACCAGCTTTTCGGGGCGGTAATATTTTACATTTTATCATTAGGATTAGATAAACCCGCCTTCGGGCAGATCAATCTTGCGCTGGCCGTGCTGCTTTCAGTATTCAACATCCTGTCGTTCGGTATCGATCAGCTGGCAATCAAAAAAGTAGCCCAGGGCGATGATGTGCAGCATGTAGTATGGTTGTATTTATGCCACGTACTAATTACCGGACTTATATTTTACGGGTTATTGGCGCTCGGCTATGTAGTGTTCAAGCCATCAGCCGCCTATAGCCTTATTTTATGGATAGGCGTAGGCAAACTACTTATATTTTTTTCGATGCCCTTTAAACAGGTATGCAGTGGCATGGAGAAGTTCAGGCTGCTGACGCTGATGTCGGTTGTGTCAAATGTTGTAAGGGCCTTTGCACTTTTGGCGCTTATCCTATTGAACGCGCTTACTATAAATACCATTATCATCACCTTTATCGGCGGCGATGCGCTGGAATTTCTTTTTACCCTGTACTTGTTTTACAGCCACACGGGCTATCCCGCCCGTATTAAGTTTGATAAAGCAGGTTATCAGTTATTGCTGCGCGAATCTATGCCGCAATTGGGTGTGGTGGTTATCACATCGGCCCTTGCACGGTTCGATTGGCTGTTCATCGGTTTCATGGTATCGGCTGTTAAATTGGCCGAATATAGCTTTGCCTACAAGGTGTTCGAGATATCAACGCTGCCGCTGCTTGCCATCGCGCCTTTGCTGATCCCGCGCTTTACCCGCTATTTTAAAAGCGACGACCCCGGTGCTATCGATCTTAAATTTCTGATCCGCGCCGAGCTTATTATTGCCGCTTTTACCGCCCTCATCCTCAACC